>JAEEGL014406622.1_pt1 | contig 28864 bp, 30 predicted proteins | sample 9134231 | NCBI WGS metagenome assembly JAEEGL01 (sample SAMN16246548, study PRJNA631951) | gut metagenome | biome: gut microbiome; feature: rumen; material: fiber-attached | host: Bos | place: Iran: Karaj | collected 2018-10 | reverse complement strand
TATACTTTATCCTTTTCAATTTAAACAGAATTTCTTTGAACTTGTTTGGGGCGGTAACCGTCTGAAACCTCTCAAGGGCTTGCCTGCTGACGATAAGCGTATAGGCGAGAGTTGGGAGGTGAGTGCTGTACCTGGCAAGGAGTCATACGTGGCAAATGGCCCTCTTGAGGGACGTTCGCTTACAAATATATGTGAGGAATACGGTGAACTTCTCCTCGGACATAAGGTTGTCAAGATGTATGGACGCAAGTTCCCGTTGCTCGTCAAGTTTATTGATGCAGCCAAGGATTTAAGTATTCAGGTGCATCCTGACGACGAACTCGCCAAGGCGCGCCACAACTGCTCTGGCAAGACAGAGATGTGGTTTGTGATGGATGCTCAGCCGGGTGCATATCTCTATTCTGGTTTCTCTACTCCAATCTCTAAGTACGAGTACGAGAAGCGTGTTGAGGATGGTTCTATCTGTGACGTTCTTGCCCGTCATGAGGTGAAGCGAGGTGACGTGTTCTTTATCCCTGCAGGTCGTGTTCATGCCATCTGTGGAGGTATCATGGTTGCCGAGGTTCAGCAAAGCTCGGATATTACCTATCGCATTTTTGACTACAACCGTCCAGGACTTGATGGCAAACCTCGTCAGTTGCATACAGAGTATGCCAAGGATGCTATCGACTATAAGGTGTATGACAACTACCGTAGCGATTATGAGTATAAGGTGAACAAGCCTGTTGCCATGACGGAGAGCCCTTATTTCACGGTAAAGCGTCATGTCATCAATCGTTCCTTCCATCGTAAGCTATTCAAGTACGATAGCTTTGTCATATATATGTGTCTTCATGGCGACTGCAAGATTGAACTTAGGAGTACTGAGGGCTTTGGCGGAATGATGCCAGCCATACGTGAGATTGAACTTACCAAGGGTAACTCATGTCTCATCCCATACGCATGTGCCGACGTCAATCTTGTGCCAAACAATCCTGACCATATCACCGAACTTCTTGAGGTATATATTGACAACAAGAACTTCAATTGATGTATATCGGATTTCAAGTCTTAGATATCAAGTCTATGCCTACGGGTAATAGCATGATACAGAAAGCCTTTTGCCATATTGGTGAAGGGCTTTCTGTATATGCAGAAGGGTACTTGCGAATCTTCTTGAACGGACTAATATTAGTCGCTGATACGGACTAACGTTAGTCGCTACTACCGACTAATGATAGTCGAAGGTACGGACTAATGATAGTCCGTTTTGGTATTGTCAAAAAGGAGAGTGTTTTTCTGTTATGGTTATAGAATGAGTACTTTTGAAGTATAGTCAAAGTACTGACTAACTATATACAAAGTATTGACTAAGTACTGACTATGAACTTTAGGACAATTGACGGAGGACCATCGGCAAATTCGTTCCTCGATTGATATGGTGATTCGTTCCTCGATTGAAGCATCATATCAATCGAGGAACGAACCTGTATATGGTATGAGGGACATCCGTCCGTTAACTCCCATTAACTCCTGCGAACTACGGGTAACTCCCAAGAATAATAGAAGTAAAAATACATATCCATTTTCTTTTGTTTCTCCGAAATAGTCCAATTTGTCGTTAATACGTGGAAATTTGGTCGTGTGATACCGTCTATGTGCGCTAAAAGTCATAACTTTGTAGCCGAAATCAAGGTAGTATAATATATTTTTTCGCAATATAGACGATGTTATCGCAAATTTTTATCGTACTCCCCATGCTTGTTTGTCTGTTTTGGGGTGTTGCCATATTTGTAACGCTATGTGAGACGCGCAAATTGCATTATGCCGTTCTTACGCTTTTCATGGTGGTTGCCACGCTCCTATACTGGGGACATAGCATCTACTTCTTTCATGATGCACCACTCATACCTTTGTCCGACACGGTTTACACGTTCTGCAATCTTGCCGTGTATCCTATGTTCCTGTGTTACATTATCTCGCTTACCACAAATGGTAAGAAAATCATTAGTGCTTTTGTACGTTGGCTATTGCCCTCGTTCATCTGTACCGTGCTTGTGGGTGTGACATACGCAGGGATGAGTGATGAAGAGTTGCGTGAGTTCACGGATTCGTATCTTTACATGGCTTCGCTCGACAACTTTCAGGGAATGCCTTTCGTCATGGCAAAGCTTCACATACTTCGCCGATTGGTGTTTGCCGTGCAGGTGCCTTTTGTCATGGTGTCAGGTTTACGCCATATCCGCCGTTTTAACAAGCTCGTAGATTCTCTGTATGCTGACACGGAGCATAAGTCGCTCTATTCTATCCATGTTGTGCTTTATCTCTTTTTGGCCATATCCTTACTCTCCATAGTGTGTAACATACTTGGCAGAAAGGTTTTCGTCACATCAACATGGATTCTTACTGTTCCTTCTATCATGTTTTCTGCACTTCTCTATGGTTTTGGCTACATAGGTCACTTGCATGCGTTCTCCTTTGCAGACATTCAGAATGACATCGAGGGTACGGGCGAGCAAGAATCTGTTGCCGACATGAAGGATGTGGAGGCTGATGACAATATCCTTAATATTGACCATAAGGATGTCAATGTGGAGACGAACACAGGTAGTCGTCCGTCAGAGTTACGTCAGCGTATCGAACGTGTGATGAAGGACGATAAGCTTTTCCTCACTCCTAACCTCAAGTTGGTTGACCTTGTGAAGAAGCTTGGCACAAATCGCAGTTACATTTATAATGCCATCAATCGTGAGATGGGAACGTCTTTCTCCGAGTATGTCAACAGTCTTCGTGTTGAGTATGCCTGTGAGGTGTTGCAGCATGACCCGTCTATACCTATACAGAAGCTGTCGGTACAGTCCGGTTTCTCCAGCGATGTGTCTTTCTATCGTAACTTCAAGCTTTTCAAGGGAGGTTCGCCAAAGGATTATATAAAGACTCGAGGTAGCTTGTAATTAACAATTAACAATTAATAATTAATAACTAAGCGAAGCGGTCTCACCGACCAAAGGGAAGGGATTAACATGAAGGTTCGCTGTGGTTGTTAACAGTTAATATGATGGAAAAAGTTTTTACACTACCATTTAGCATGAATTGCCATTAATTAGCCACGAATTATCATTAATTTTTTTGATAATTCGTGGCTAATTTTTGATAATTCGTGCCCAATATCATGCATGAAAACTTCCATGATAGTTATGTGTTGCTCGCGGTTAACAATTAATCGTTTCATCATTCAATTTTGCATTTTGATTTTTGCATTCTTAATTTAAAATCATTCTGGCTGGCTCTAACACGTTGTTAGAACCAGCCAGAACGCTTTTTATAGGTCTTTGTGGCTGTACATGCTTTCCCACCAGGAGTTATCGTCTTGGAGGTACTTGGCAAACCATGCCCAGATAGTGTTCTGCCACTGGATGCGCTTGTTGTAATCCAATATCCAGTGGTTCTCACCGTCCACGAGTACCATTGCCGTTGGACGTCCAAGGAGCTTGAGGGCTGTGTACATCTGTATTGACTCGCCTACAGGTACGTTGGTATCGCCTGTGCCGTGGACAAAGAGGAGAGGTGTGTGAATCTTGTCGGCATTATAGAGAGGCGACTGGTCAACATAGAGGTCTTTGCGTGTCCAAGGATAGCTGTTTGCCATGGAAACCTCAGAGTATGAATAGCCCCAGTAACCTTCGCCCCAGTAGCTTGTGTGGTCAGATATTCCTGCGTGGCTTACTGCAGCAGCAAAGATGTCCGTAACCGTCTGGAGATATTGCGTCATGAAACCACCGTAGCTTGCTCCCACACATCCTATCTTCTTTGGGTTGACAAATGTGTGCTCCTTGCAGAAAGTCTTTGTAGCGCCGATGATGTCCTCTGCCACGCCTTGTCCAGCGGTATTGACGTGTGCTGCTGACCATTTCTGTCCGAAACCTGTAGCACCACGTGGGTTGATGACAAGAACGACGTAGCCGAGTGAGGCGTATGCATGCTGTGGATAGCGGCTCTGGAAATTACGTGAGGTAGGAGAGCATCCTCCGTAGTAGTTGACGATGACTGGATATGTCTTGCTCGCATCGAAGTCGGCAGGGAGGTAATAGCGGCATGTTACCGTGTCGCCGTTCTCGTTGACGTAGTTCCAAGGTTCACACTTGCCGAGACTGACACTTGCCATGTGTTGCTCGTCAATATCCTCGATGAGTGTGCGTTTGAGGTTTTTCGTGTTCATCACATATAGGCGGTCGCCGTATGATGCACCCTGTCCGCAGTAAGCGATGGCATTTGCAGATTCTGCCAAAGAGAAGCGTTTCATCAATTCCACTCCTGTGTCTATTCGGACGAACTTGCCTGTCTTAGGATTGAGACGGAAAAGATTGACATAGTCCTTGTCCTCAGCTGTAAAGTAAATCATTCCGTCGGCAGATGACCAGTTTACGGAACTTACGCAAGGATTAAAGTCACGTGTGAGTGCCTTCCAGTTGGCTGGTGAGAAGTCTGTACTCTCTCCAATAATAGGGGAAAGATAGAGTTGGTAGTCGTATGCGCTTGGTGTCTGACCTTCAGCCACGTTCTTGCCTATGCCGTCGAGAGCCTCTGGAGTACCTGTCACGAGAATTTGCTTGCCGTCAGGAGAGAATGAGGCATCGCTTACGAAACCATCACGTGACACGATTGTGTCTATAGCGTATGTGTCCATGTTGATGCGGAAGATGCTCATGAGCGTGGTAGGACGTGCCGTGAGACGTGACTCCGTCTTGGAAACGAGGATATACTTGCCGTCCTGACTTATATCCATAAGGTAGATACTGTGATGACCGAATGTGAGTTGCTGTGTGAGTCCAGAACGGAAGTCGTACTTATAAAGGTTATAGCGGTTACGCCATCCTGGTTGACGGTCGTCAGGTTCTATCACCTCGAATATCTCCTTCTTCTCCTTTGGTCCTTCTACCTTTTCCGTATATATAATGTAGTCCTCGGTAGGAGACATTGTGAAGCTGTTGACAGGGAGTGTGTTCGTCAACACAGTTTCCTTTCTCGTTGCTGGGTCAACGGCAAGGAGAGTATAGCCGATGCCGCTGTTCTTCCTTGTATAATACATGCGGTTGCTCTTAGGCATCCAGCGGTAGTTCTGTCCGCAGTCCACAGTTGTGCCTGTCTGGAGGTCTCTCATCTTTGCGGAGCGTGTTGTCGTTCCGTCGGGCATTGTCTCGCTTGTGTTATATAAAAGGTAACGACCGTTGGCTGATATAGAAGCAAACGTACATGTACGTGAGTTCATCACGTCACTCAGGGAGTATGGATGTTTGACAACAGATGTCATAGGCGCAACTATTGCGTTACCAGCATCTACTGTTACGGTAGCCGAATCTTGCTTTTCTGGCTTGCTGAGGTACTTGATTACTACCTTGTGAACGGATGGCAGAAGGGTAGTGACACCTCCGTTCACCTGCTTGTCATCTACATACACCTTGTAGCTTGATAAGCCCTTCACACTTATCGTTGCATTTATGTATGCGTTGTTTGTTACTGTGAATCCAATAAGATGGAGAGCCTCGGATGTCTCACACCCTGGCAATGTGCCCGATGCGATTTCCTTTCCTGTCTCCACGGCAGAAAGGTTGACGTTGTAATCCAAGAGAGTGTGTGGCGCATATTCCTTTGAGAATACGTCCACGCTATCCATCTGTATTGGTGACTTGACCACGTATGGTCCTGCATAGCTGAATGTCTTTACTTCTACCTCATCAGCCATCATCATGGATGAGGCGAGCATTGCCATTGATGTTAGTATAGCTTTGTTCATTATTTGTGTTATTGTAATTTTGGGTTTATTTCCTTTGCAAATATACGGAAAAAACTGGAAAGGACAATAGCTTGCTTTATTCGTGCTTTGTGATGCGGTCTTATTACCATAGAAAAGTCATTATTGTCTCTTGATGGATAATACAAGCAAAAAATACGCTGTGTGCGATTCCAAATCGCTATTTTTTGAGGAAATTGCTGTGTTTTCGCACACAATTATTGATTTATGTCATAAAAATATGGTAATTTCTTTAAAAACATCGAAAAAAATTTGGTGAGTAATGCAAAAACGCCGTACCTTTGCAGTGTCAAAAGAAAATAAGAGATAAATAAGAGCTCCAAACTTAGAAAAAGCGTAATAGATGACAAGGGGCTCGCAAAGATTGTTAAAAGGATGTCTTGAGGATTTCGGTCCGAGGGACAGGTAAAAAGAAAGGTTAGGATTATGAAGAAGATTATGACAATGGTTAGCGCAATCATGGTTGCAGCTACAATGAATGCAGAGAACGTAGAAACTGAGGCTTTCACTGAGACTCTTGTAAATGTTCCAGCTCGCGTTCGTTTCGTAAAGGGTGACAACTACTCTTTCAGTGTCGAATCTGAGAACAAGTTCATCGCTGAGTCTGTAAAGGCTGCTGTCAAGGACGGTACACTTTACTTCTCTCTCAAGAACGGTCTTAGCGTTGAGGAGGCAAGTGAAAATGACCTCACTATCGTAATCACTGCTCCTGGAATGCCTGAGTTCAAGACTTCACGTAACATGAAGGCTACTGAGATCAAGAGCGTGAACGACGACAACTCAAACTCTTTCACTTACAACAAGTAAGCCATAAGAGTTTTTTTTTAGAACATTTAGTACAACATTATATTATAAAGAGGACGATGTGCATGCGCACATCGTCCTCTTTGTTGTTTTGCCCATGTGCAGGACGGATGCGTCCCGATAATTGCCATGACAACATTTACACTATGAAGAATAAAAAATACCAACATGAACTTAACTTTGAAGAATACAAGAAGGTGAAGCGGGTTCATAGCAGCAGTGATGTAACGTGGCTGCTATTTAATGTTAAAAGTATGTTAGTTGCTAATTATTAATTGTTTATGGTTTGTTTAGTGCTGTTATATACCACATGAGCGGTATGGAAAAATGACGAATTACCTTTTTTGTGGTATTTCATGTGTGGAATAAAGAATATACCTTTGCCACCAATTTTAACGCCCTGTTATTTCCATTCTGTATGTGGGGATTGACATACACAACACAGGGCATGAGATTGGGATAGGATGAAGGCGGTCGCAATAGTAACTAAACATAGTTGTTGAGATTTGGGATGCAGCTTCATGATGATAATAAACAATTAAAGACAACACAAGCATGAGAAGGTATTATTTTTCTTTTTGGCTATTGTTTCTTCTAAATAATATAGTAGCTGTGGCGTGCACTTCATTGATAGTGTCTGGCAAATACACTAATGACGGTCGTTCTTTGCTCTTGAAGAATCGTGATACGTATAATCTGTACAATCATGTGCTTACAGTAAAAGGAGAGCGTTTTCAGTATGTTGCTATTGTCGCAGACGGTGATTCCTTACCTTATGCAGTATGGTCGGGACATAACGAGGCAGGCTTTGCTATTATCAATACGGCAGCATATAACCTGAATGAGAGACGTCCTGAGCGTGGACATGGTGCTGATGAGACAGCGTTGCTCCCTCAGGATGCTACATCCAAGAGACGCTATAGGCTTAATGACGGTGCCATCATGCGTAGGGCATTGGAGATATGTGGCTCGCTTGAAGACTTTGAACATTTTCTCGATACGTTGACTAATGCAGAGGGTGACTCTAATTTTGGTGTTATTGATGCTCATGGTGGCGCTGCATATTATGAGGTGGGAAACCGTGCTGGCGATACACGAGGATTGTTGAAATGGGAAAAGTTTGACGCTAATGACAAACGTGTTGCACCTTACGGTTATATCATACGAACCAATCATGGATTTTCGGGAGACCGTGAACGCGACAAGGGTGTGGAACGCTATCTTGCCATTTCTGATTATATGTTGCCGCGTGGATTTACGTATCAGTATGATGCACGTGAATTTATTACGCAGATTCCTCGTATCCTGCGTCATGGATTGACTCATGTAGATCTTCGTGACTATGCTCCCGATGATGACTCACAGGCGGTGTTTCAAGCATTCAGAGATTTCATTCCACGTTATCAGACAAGTTGTACGATGCTGATACAAGGTGTCAAGAAGGGCGAAGAGCCTCGTCTTACTGTCAGTTGGACCATTGTGGGTAGTCCGCTGACAACCGTAGCTGTACCATTACTCTTGACTCCAGAAGGAGATTTACCCGAATTGCTTGACCGTAGGGATGGCAATGGCTCGAAGCTCAACCATTGGGGACTGGAACTGAAAAAGAAGTTATTCCCATTGACACGTGGAAGTGTGACCGACTATATTAATGTGGCTGCGTTGTACAATAAGGCAGGTACAGGTATTCTACAGAAGATTCTTCCAGTGGAGAAGTCAGTTCTTGACCGTGGTGAGGAGTTGCTGCAAAAGGTACGTATATCAGGTAAACTTGATGTTAAGGACGTTAAAGCGTATTATCGCTGGGTTGATGATGAAGTGTACAGACAATATCATGTATTGTTTGGGTTTTAGAAAATAAGATATATTGCAAGTTTGGCATCTGTCTAACTTTATGAAAGTCTTGAAAATGAAATGAGGCAAAAGGAAGTTGATAAGGGTGGAATTGCTATTTAACGGAAAAAAGCAATACGGATTTACTTGATATGTTTTAGGATGTTATATATTAAAAACTAAAAAAATGAACATGAGAGAAAAGAAACGAGTATTATTAGCAGCGTTGGTATCCTTCGTGTCTGTTTATGGGGCTTTTGCCCAAACGATAAGCGGTACAGTTAAGGACCTACATACTGGTGAACCGATTATCGGAGCAACAATACGTGTTGGCAATGCCCGTGGGGTTGGTGTCGTGACAGATGCAGAAGGTAATTTCAGCATCAAGGTCAATAAGTTGCCTGTGTCCTTAGTGACGTCATTCGCAGGTTATCAGAAACAGAATGTTGTTGTGTATGACGATGAGGAACAGGTGAGCATCTCATTGAAGGAGAGTGCTCTTGCCCTCAACGAGGTTGTCATTGCCGTGCCTTATGGTCAGGTGAAGAAGGATAATTTCACTGGTTCTGCAGCATATATTTCAGGAGAACAGATAGCGCAGGCTCAGGTGAGCAACGTGTCGAAGGCGCTTGAAGGTACAGCTCCAGGTTTGCAGTCGTTCTCTTCTGCTGGTCAGCCTGGTAGTGGTGCCAATATTCTCATCCGTGGTGTCAGTTCGGCTAACTACTCCAACGAGCCATTATTTGTGGTTGATGGTGTGCCTTATGGCGGTAGCTTAAATACACTCTCAAGTCAGGATATAGAGAATATCACGGTACTCAAGGATGCTGCCTCAACATCCCTTTATGGTTCGCGTGCAGCCAATGGTGTTATCATGATTACTACCAAGAAGGGACATCTTAACGAGAAAGCTAAGGTTGACTTGACTGCCAAGTACGGATGGTCACGCCGAGCTATAAGTGACTACAAGCAGGTGAACACCCAGCAATGGCTTGAGTTGTTCTGGGAGTCGCTCCGTAATTATCGTCAGGACCAAGGTTTCTCGGCTGATGAGGCGGCTACATGGGCTTCCGACAATTTTGTATCACGTCTTGGTATAAACCCTTATGGAACTAACTTCCCTAATCCGATAGGCGTTGACGGCAAATTGGTGGATGGTGCATCGCTCCTATGGGATTACGACTGGGATGACGCACTCCAGCAGAATGCGCACTATCAGGATTATACCTTGCGTGTAAGCGGAGGTACAGCCAATACACGCTATTTCTTCTCTGCTGGATATCTGGATGATCAGGGAGCATACAAGGCTTCGGACTTCTCACGTTATACCTTGCGTGCAAATATTGATACTCAGATAAAGCCATGGCTTGAGGCTGGTGTGAACCTCGGTATGTCATATACTGTTACCAATGAGCCGCCACAGACGAGCGTACAGCTGCTCAGCCCTATATTCTATGCACGTAATATGCGAGGATGGATGCCAATCTATCAGCATGACCTGACAACGGGTGAGTTGCTCCTTGATGACTACGTCAATAGCCTTCGTGTGGAGTATGCCTGCGAACTGATGCAACGTGACCCTTCACTTTCCATTCCGAGGGTCGCAGAGCAATCTGGTTTCGCAAGTGACGTATCTTTCTATCGTAACTTCAAACTTTTCAAGGGAGGTTCACCAAAGGATTACTTCAAAAGTAAAGCATGAAAAGCCCCCCGAAGTGGGCGATATGTATGTCGGTGTCCGTTTGTGTGGGAATAGATCTTTGCGATAGGGAAATTTACCATTAAGAACAAATATTTTAACTAACTAAATAATCGTTTATGGAAGAACAGTTTGTTCCAAAGCCTAATACCAATTTGGTGTTAGCAATCTTTACAACAATTTGTTGTTGTCTCCCTTTGGGAATTGTAGCAATTTAAAGGCTTCTAATGTAGATAGTTTGTATTATGCAAAGCAGTATGAGGCTGCTCAGGCAGCAGCAGATGAGGCAAAGAAGTGGAGTATCTATGGTATCATTGCTGGTGTTGTGATTAATGCTTTTGTGCTCTTGCTTCAGGGTGCAGCGTTTTTTGCTATGTTCTTGCCTTTTATAGCAGCGTGATGAACGTATGAAAACAAAACTGATTGCTTGCTTGCTCGTGCTGTTTGCTGTGGCTTGTGTGGTGCTTTACTACCTCGATCCTGTGAAGTATGTCTTTATGCCTAAGTGTCCGTTTAAGATGCTGACGGGATTGGATTGTCCGGGGTGTGGTTTTCAAAGGGCTATGCACGCTTTGCTTCATGGTCACGTGATGCAGGCAATCAGATTTAACCTTTTCCTTGTCATCTCTGTTCCTTACATCATTGCCCTTGCTGTCGGCAACTTCGTCCTCCATGGTGAACGACAGCGTAAGGTTCTTTCTGTCCTCGAATGTAGGACGGCAGTTTATACTTACATCGTCCTCTACTTTGTGTGGATGGTGGTGAGAAACATTTTTTGAATTAACAATTAACATGCAGGCCCGTTTATTCCCTAACGGCTAATTGTCAATTGTTGTAAAGTTCTTAGTTCCTACTTTGACCGTACTTTATTCGTTTTTTAATCGTTCTGAAAATGGGGAGAAATATGAAAAAACACAAAAAAAGAAAGCGTAAATAAGTCTTTTTGTGCAAATTGTTTGGAGAAATCGTTTTTTTTTTTTCTTTCTTTGAGCGAATTTTTGTAAAAATGATTTTCATGTTTTGAACTACATAACATGAATGTTTTTCTTTCTCAAGGCATTATTGCACTAACTTTTTATAATAAAACTTTATGAAAAAATCATTATTTTTAAGCATGCTGGCCATTGTGATGGTCACATTTGTGAGTATGGGTCTAACATCATGTGGTGATGATGACGATGATGCAGTTTCTTCGTCTTTAGTTGGAACGTGGTATTGCTATGATGAACATGAGATTGTTGCGTTTACGGAATCAACAATGGCCGTTTATTATCTAAAAAATTCCAACGGTAAATGGAAGTTTGACGGTGAACCAGATGTTAGTACGTACACATTAAACGGCAACAATATCACTATGAATTTTGATGGTGAAAGTTTTACTCGGAAATTGGATCTTCATGGCAATACGTTTACACTTACTGGTTTTGATGATGAAGGTAAGAGTCGTACCTATACTTATAAAAGATTCGATGGTACGCCACAGGAATTTGTGAACTATCTTAATGAAAAGTAAAAACAGAACAAATACAATGCACATCGCCAAATGAGATGTGGCACATTGTTTTAACTTAATACTTAACTAATATGAAAAAATTTCTTTTTGGCTTATTTACCCTTGTCATGACTATTATGACAAGTGTGTGTTTCGTGTCGTGCGGAGACGACGATGAGGCAGATTCTCCTTCTGTGATTAATTCTGCAATTGTAGGAAAGTGGTATTTGCACAGATCCGGTTACACACTTGGACGTGAATACAGGGCAAACGGTCAGTACTATTCAGCAGAGATTGAGGACGGAGAAAATCCGGACGATTGTTGGGGACATGGTGGTACATGGTCGGTAGATGGTGATGTTCTTACGGTCAACAAAAAGGCTGATGAAGAAAAACCTGCACGTGTGAAGCTCTATGATTTTTCTGTTTCGGAAGATGGAGCGACACTCTATCTTATGGATAGGGAAGACGGTGGTTCTGCATCTGTGTGGACAAGAAAATTATAAATATAATAGAATGATTGTGGCTCGCATTGTCTCGTGTGGATGATGCGAGCCACTTTTGTGTGTGGTCGTAATATGTTTTGAGGTAAATAGAAGGGGTGATTTGTTGAAAAATGTCTTCATAAGCGTGTACAGCCACAAAAAAATAATATTGGATATGGGTTGTGTTGAAAAATGTGTTTATCTTTGCCTACGAATATAAATAAAAAATATAATGGTATGCCGGAGATTTGTCATTTTTATGGTATCGTGATTACGATGTATTTACCAGATCATAATCCGCCTCATTTTCATGTACGTTATAACGAATATCGTGCAACGATTGATATTCAGACGGGGGAAGTGACAGGGCAGATGCCACGTCGTGCTTTGCATCTTGTCTTTGAGTGGCTTGACCAGCATAAGGATGAGTTGATGGCGAATTGGGTACGTATGGAGAATGGTGAAACTTTAGTAAAGATTAATCCACTTGATTAGGTATATGAAACAGAATAATGAATTGAAATGGGTTGTAGCGGCCGATGCAAAGGAAGGCTATTTATTGGAACTTACGTTCAATGATGGTTATCGTTGCCTCTTCGATTGTGAACCGCTTATAAATAAATACAAGGTGTTTGAGCCTTTGAGAGATAAGAATGTGTTTGCTCATTTTACTCTTGATGGTTGGACGGTAACATGGCTTGATGGAACTGTTGATATTGCACCAGAACATTTATATGAGCAGGGAAAGGCTGCTTGATATGTTAATGGGACGGTAAGATAAAGGGCACAGGGAACTTTGAGTGTTTGCTTTTCTGTTATAATCTGGAAAGAAGCGACTCTGAGTTCTCCGTGTCCTCTGTGTTTTGTTATTTTTTATTGTATGTCCGTACAATAAATTGTGGATTTAAAAGAGTCTGGTGTATATGTACTCCTGTAAATAGAAAAGCCACCAGAAGGGGTGGAGTGGCATGTATGCAGGTTTGAGTCTTATGCTGAGAGAAAGGACGGAGGTGTCGATATCCTTCCATATTGTTCTCAGAAGTGAAAGGATGTATGATTGTTCGTCCTTGGAGAATGAATTCTTGTGGCAGATATATAGACGGGTGCATCCGATGAGATTGAACCATCGTACACGTTCGTGGAGGTCGAGAAGCGACTTGTCTGCGTGCATATCTCGGAGTATTTCCTGCATATGCTTGTTGGCAATCAGGAAGTCGAAACGGCGTATGTCTATCTTGTGACTAACGCTTTCAGGATTCTGACGATAATAGTATATGGCATCGCTGAGGTGTACTTCACGTGAGGTGAGGTAGTGAAGACGTGTGGTGTTGTCATCACTGAACGAACGGCAAGAGTCATCGTAAGGGTATTTGCGTTGTATGTCCATCCTTGTTGCGTATATGCCGTGGATGCTCCAGTCGAGGGATTTCTCAAAAGCTTCTTTGCCAGTGAGAGGAAACGATGATTGGTTGACGAACTCTTCTTTACGGCCGTCTGAATGTACCTTCACGCACTTGAAGAGTACGCTGTCTGCATTTGGATTATTGTGGAATGTGGCAATAATCTTCTCTATACTGTCGGGCGCAAACCAGTCGTCGCTGTCGAGGAAACAAACGTAGTCGCCCGTGCATGATTCAATACCTTTGTTGCGAGCCTTTGCCTGTCCTTGGTTCCTGTCGAGGTGGATGACCTTGAAACGCTCATCCATTGAAGCGTAGTCGTTAAGTATGGCGAGTGAGTTGTCCGTTGAGCAGTCATCAATGCACACGGCTTCCCAGTCCTCGTATGTCTGTGCGAGGAGTGAATCGAGACACTGTGGCAGATACTCTGCTGTGTTGTATGTGGCGATGAGGATGGAGAGGGAGGACCCACCCCTGCCCTCCCCAAAGGGGAGGGAGTGCCATCCGGAACGATTCGCAACGGATGTATTTTGAATTTGCTTGTCTATATTCATTTCGAATGTTGTTCTTTTAAAGAGTATGGTGTGCATTAGTCCCCCTCCCCATAGAGGGGGAGGGCTGGGGAGAGGGTCTGTTTATTTCTTAAGGAATGTCGTTTCCTTTATGAGTATTCTGAGTGAGAGGCATGCAGAGATGATGACTGCAATGGCATCAATGGTGTATCTCATGTACAGATTACTCTGGAAGCTTGCCCATACCACAGTGCTGAGTAGGCAGAACTGGATGACGTAGAAGTACGCCAGTCGGAAACTGAACACGAAGTGATAGCGTTGGCGGTAGATGGTGTGAATCATCAGGGCATCAATCAGTCCTGCTGTGGAGAGGGCAAAGCCTGCGCCCATGAGTCCCCATTGGATGAAGGCAAGAGGAATGATGATGGCTATGAGGACATCGTATATCAGTTCCGTAATCATGTACATCTTTGAGTCGCCATGTGCAAGTGCGAGATATGCGGCAGGGAGTGTCAATGCCTTGAAGAACATATAGAAACTTGCGCATGTGGCGATAGGTACAGCATTGGCAAATTCGGCTGAGAACAGTATCACGACTATGAGTGGAAGTACTGTGACGAAGAGCACGAGGAATGGCGAAATGAGTATTGCACACACCTCCGTCTGCTGGTTCACGGTGTCGTTCTGTCGCTTTATCTCGTCCTTGGCTGCTGACAGACGTGGGAAATAATCGGATTCAATGGCTATGAACACGAGCTGTGCGTATGACACTGCCATGATGTAGCCTGAATTGTAGAAGCCCACATCGTCCAGTCCTCCGTATCTGAGTATCAGCACACGTATTATGTAGTCGGCTCCTTGACCGAAGATGCCTGCTATGATGTAGCCAATGCCAAGTTTCAACATAGGTGTGCCGCTGTTGAACGTCTCTTTGTCAAATATAGATACGTGCCATGGAACAATCCTGCGTGTAAAGGAAATCTGTATGAGTGCCACGGCTGCGTTGGTGAGCAGTAGTGACCATACCACGCCTTTAAGCCCTATGTAATAGTAGATAGGAATACAGATGAGTAGGGTACTTACGGATGCGAGTACGGATGCTGCCGCAACGGTCTTAAGAGCCTTTGTGCCCTTGAGTATTGCAAGTTCGCCTCCTGATATGGCAAGGAACAATACAGCTGGTGCAAGTATGATGAAATATGTAGCGTTGTCATAGTTCTTGAATGTCCAGTAGCATAAGATGTTGGAGAAAGCCATGCAAATAAACATTCCGAACAGTCCTACTGCAAGTGACCATGTTCGTATCACACATGCAAAATGTTCAATCTCCTTACGATTATCTGATTCGGCTATCTCTGCCATGTGTTTCACGGCACTGAAGTCAAGTCCGAAGTTGGTGGAATGGGCAATGAGCTTGAGGGCGTTGTTGAATATGTTGATGAGGCCTATGCCTTCAGGTCCAAGTAGTATAGCCACAAGTTTGTTGCGTATAAGGCTCACAAGCATCGTGATTCCTTGTACGCCTCCAAACAGACCCGTGTATTTTATCACGTGGTCGTATGTGGTACTGTTGTCTTTTGCCATAATTATATAATGTCAAATCTATAATGTCAAATTTATGCGTCCCGAACAAGTTTTGAAACACAGAGACCGCAGAGTTTTTGAAACGAAAATTTAGAAAATTAAAGAAAATTTCTAATGTTTTTGTATCCTCATCTATTCGAAGGTCTTCATAGAAGAAAAGCATAGAACAAAGAAATAATAATTTTCTTTAATTTTCTAAATTTTCGTTCTAAAGAGAGTCCCTTCTGTGTTGAATAACCCCGTCGGAGGCATAAATTATAGATTTGAAATTTGAGATTGTCTTTTAGATTGTTTTTATTGAAGAACGCAAAATTACACAAATTTATTGTATAAATGTGTCTCTTTTCCTGTTTTTATCGTTATTCCCTTTTCTTTGAAAGGACATTTTCGTTTTATTATGCTTGGGCCATTGATATAAATACCGTATCTTTGCAGACATGATATAAATGAAAAAACAGAAAGACTATGGATTTTATTGAACTTTGTTCGGCACGCTTTAGTGCACGTAAATATACAGACGAGGTTGTCTCTGACGACGACCTCAGTTACATCATGCAATGTGTACGCCTTGCACCTTCTGCCGTCAACCGCCAACCATGGAAGTTTGTGGTTGTCAAGAGTGCGGAAGGTAGGAAGAAGGTACAGGCAGCTTATCAGCGTGACTGGTTCTATACCGCTCCAATGTATATCGTGGCATACAAGAATCATGCAGAAGAATGGGTACGCAAGTACGACAACAAGCCTCATGGTGATGTTGACCTTTCCATTGCTATCGAGCATCTTACGCTTGCAGCAACAGAGCGTGGACTTGGCACATGTTGGGTGTGCGCCTTCGACCCAGAGGTACTTGCTGCCGAGATTCCTCAACCAGAGGGATGGGAAGCCGTGGCAATCATTCCTCTTGGTCATATCGCTGAGGATTGCCCAAAGACAGAGAAAAATCGTAAGTCATTATCGGATATCATAGAGACTATCTGATGAAAATTCTGTTACTTGGTGATTACAGCAATGTGCATTGCACCCTTGCTGAGGGCTTGAAGGCTCTCGGCCATGAGTGCGTGGTTGCAAGTAATGGTGATTATTGGAAAAACTATCCACGTGACATCGACTTGCAACGCAAGCTGACGCCTATGGGCAATATCTGCTTCGTATGGCGACTGATGAAGGCCATGCGCTCATTCCGTGGCTACGACATTGTGCAGCTAATCAATCCTGTGTTCCTTGAGTTGAAGGCTGAGAGAATGTACTGGTTCTATGACTATCTTCGTCGTCACAACAAGTGTGTGATTCTTGGAGCGTTCGGCATGGATTACTATTGGGCACAGGTGAATACGGACATACGTCCACTTCGCTATTCTGACTTCAACATAGGCGATACCGTCCGCATGGATGAACCTGCTGTGTTCTATCGTGACGAGTGGATAGGTACTCCCAAGGGCGAACTTACCAAGTATGTGGCAAGGGATGTCGATTGGATTGTGGCTGGGCTTCAGGAGTACTGGGCAACATACAATGAGGTGCCAGAGTTGAGGGACAAGATGTCGTTCATCCCCTTTCCGATAAAGATGCCTCCTGCTCCTGCGGTTGAGAGTAGGGAAGAGGGTGCTCCAGTAAGGCTGTTTATCGGTATAAGCAAGGGACGTTCAGCATATAAGGGTACGGACATCATGCTTGCTGCAGCCAAGGCTGTGCAGCAGAAATATCCCGACCGCCTCGAACTCAAGATAGCGGAGGGCGTTCCGTTTGCTCAGTACCAGCACATGATGGACACGAGCGACGCCATACTCGACCAGTTGTATTCTTATACACCTGCCATGAACTCCCTTCTTGCCATGTCAAAGGGCATCATCAACATAGGAGGGGGCGAACCTGAGAACTACGAGATACTTGGCGAGACGGAGCTTCGACCTATCATCAATGTCCTTCCTACCTTTGAAAGCTGCTTTGAAGAGATTGAAAAGCTTGTTCTTCATCCTGAACGCATCTCTGAGTTGAAGCGTCAGAGCATCGAATATGTTCGCAAGCATCATGACTATATAAAGGTGGCAAAGGAATACGAGAAACTTTACTATTGTATCACGAAGAATGAGTGATACAATAGTAAAACAAAAATCGGTTTTGCAAGAATTTGTGTGCTCTGTGATTTTATCTAACCACGAATTACACGAATAAACACGAACTTCAAGTCCTCTCATTTGTGTTATTACACTAAGACAACACGTGTTGTCTGCGAATGGCACGAATGCCGTTCGGAGGATTGACGGTTGAAGGAATTCGTGAAATTGGCTTCGCCGAGCTAAAGGTTCGTAATTGCACGAGCAATTATTCGTGTAATACAAATGAATAGACAAATATAATAGGGAAAGTTAGTGGAAATTCGTGTAATTCGTGGTTGAAAACATCTTCTAAGAATAAGACAAATATCTCATACCAAATTTTTCAGAACCCATAATTAAAAGTTGGAGAATATCTTAATTCAATAAAATGAATACAAATAAAAAAAATACATCCGTTATGAATTGTTCAAGGCTTAGCCTCGTTCTCCCTGTTTTCAACCGTAAGGAGTATCTCAAGCGGACGCTGGACAGTATTCCTGACGATTATCCTTTGATAGTCGTTGATAATGGCAGTACTGACGGTTCGTATGAGTTCTGCAAGATGTATGCCTTGAACAATCATCGTACCCGCGTGGTTGTGGAGCGTGAGTTCACTCCTGGTGCTGCTGCTGCAAGGAACAAGGGGTTGAGCCTCTGCAAGACTCCGTGGATTTATTTCTTTGACTCTGATGACGTGTTCACGGGACTTCCTGAGTCGTGGGATGAAACTCTCGACATGGTTTGCTTCCCCGTCAATATGCAGGTGGGTAGTCGTATAAAGGTGCGTGACTATGAGCCTGTGTCCACTCCACATACACACATCCTCAACTCCATGCTCGGCACTCACTCTATGTTGTTCCGTACGGAGTGGCTTCGTGAGATTGGTGGATGGAATGTTGAATGTAAGACGTGGGATGATTGGGAACTCGGTTTGCGTGCACTTTTGCATAAACCGCGTTTGGTTTGGCTGACGGCAAAGTCTTATCATCACATCTTCGTCCATCCAGATAGTATGACTGGACATAGTCTTTCAGAGAGTTGTGAGAATCTATTGGTTGCTCTTGATGTTGCTTTTCGTGATATTCAAAATCTTACCAATAACGACACAAAGTGTATGTTCGCTTTATTTCTTCGCAGTTATATTCTATGTGGCCAGTTGTTAAAGGAGAACAACAAACTCGCTGCTGACAAGATTCTGACATTCATTTATGACCACTTTGACACAAATGCCATGAGCCACAAGCTTGGTCGCCTCCTTCGCTGGTATGTAAGCAAGGGTGGACGTGGAGCATGGAAAGTGGCTCTACACTTGGTGAATTTTGTTAATGAGTAATTCGAGTTTCGGATGTTTATTGTAAGTTCAATGTTATAGTTTGTTTTTGTTCTACTTCTTGTTTATCGCCAGTTTGGTTACGCTCTGTGCATACCTTTAAGCATGAAGTAGGCGATGCTGAAAGGATTGGCAAGGCTGTGGATAGCGTGGTACACGGCTTCCTTAGCGATGCGCCAGAGCGTTTCACGTGTGCCGAATAGATAATGGAAGACAGCACCCTTAGCTATCTGAAGGTCGCGGTTGCCTACAAAGTCATTGGTGCTCAACGATACAGTATCCACAATCTTGTACGGATAGCAGATGATGGTAAGTCCGTTGTCCTCACAATCCTTGAGGAAGACACTCTCTTCGCCACATACAAAGGCATCGCTGCCCAAGCCGAAACGCTCGTCAAACTCAATGCCGATGCCGTTCTTGAAGCTTATCTCGGATGATGTCGGATAGTAACCGTCAGCCATGGCATTCTGGTATGTCTCTACTTTGCTTGGGTAATGCTTTTCCAGGTTTGCACGGAAGAGTATGACATCGTAGTCAATATCGTCCTCATGTACCTCAATGACCTTGTGCAGCTGAGCAGAAGTGTAACGATTGTCGTCATCCGCTATGAGCAGAATGTCGCCCGTGGCATGGGCAATGGCGTTATTGCGGTTGCGTGACAGTCCTCGTCCTTTGAGTGTGAGTAGCGTGACGTCGTCCCTCTCTTTCAGAACCTCTGGTATTGTTGCTAAAAAACTCTCGTCAGTATATTGCATGGAAATGACGTATCTGATACCTTCTTCCTTTGGTATCAGAACATTAGGCACTTTCTTAATGCCCTCGTCAATGGTGCAAATCAAGATATCAAGAGTCATGGCTGTCTTATTTTTTGTTAAAAACATTGCAAAGATAACCAAAAAGATAAATATTACGTTTATCTTTGCCAACGAAAAAAGAAAAATACTTATTAAGTGAAGGTGAATAAAACCTCATGGAGTAAGTGGAAAAGGAAATATTATTTCTCTTAAACTTGATATTAATAACATAAAAAATAGAAACAATTATGACACTTTGGATTATTATTGGAGTAGTAGTGCTTCTTGCACTCTGGGCAGTATCAATCTACAACGGACTTGTACGCCTTCGTAACAATCGTGAGAACGCTTTTGCAAATATCGATGTTCAACTCAAGCAGCGTTATGACCTCGTGCCTCAACTCGTGAGCACAGTAAAGGGTTACGCTACGCATGAGAAGGACCTTCTTGAGAAGGTTACCGCAGCACGTTCTGCAGCCATTAACGCAACAAGCATCAACGACAAGATGGCTGCTGACCAGCAGCTTACTAATGCTCTTGCTGGTCTCAAGGTATCTGTTGAGGCTTATCCTGACTTGAAGGCTAACCAGAACTTCCTCCAGCTTCAGGGCGAACTTTCTGACATAGAGAACAAGCTTGCTGCTGCACGTCGTTTCTTCAATGCTTCAACTCGTGAGCTCAACAACTCTGTACAGACATTCCCTAACAACATCCTTGCTGGTATGTTCGGTTTCCAGAAGGAGCCAATGTACGAGATTGCTGCAAGCGAGCGTGCAGCTGTTGAGGCAGCACCAAAGATTGAGTTTTAAGGGAGGCCCCCTACCCCCCAAAGGGGGCAGCCGTGCGGAACAAAGTGAAAGACTGATTTAGTTTACAAATCTAACAAAAATAACTTTTAGCCCCATCGACCCAGAGGCCGCCCCCTTTGGGGGTCGGGGGGCTTCAAATTATGAAGTACATCGGTTTACAATCACAGATTGACACCAACAATAGAAATAGTATCTTGTTGCTTTTGTCGTTCCCTTGCATCCTGTTGGGAATGTTGTGGGTATTCTTTGCACTCATAACGGGATTCTCGGGCAGTTCGGGGTATGATGAGTACGGCCAGGCAACCTTTGACCCTACATGGGCAAACGAGTTGTGGCTTGAGTACATGCCTTGGGTTGTCGGTGGTGTGGGAATATGGTTCATCATTGCCTATTTTGCCAACACGTCGATGATTCAGATGGCAACGGGTGCCCGTCCTGTCACACGCAAGGAGAATCCACGTGTTTACAACATTGTGGAGAACCTCTGTATTGCTGGCGGAATGGACATGCCTAAGATTAACGTCATTGATGACCCTCAGCTCAATGCCTTTGCAAGCGGTATCAACAAGAATACCTACACGGTGACAGTCACGACAGGTATCTGCAACCGACTCAATGACGAGGAGTTGGCTGGTGTCATTGCTCATGAGCTTACGCATATCCGTAACAATGATACCAAAGTACTCATCATCAGTATCGTCTTCGTGGGCATCATTTCCACCGTGCTCAATGTCCTTACCAATGTTGTGTTCCGTATGTTCCTCTATGGAGGCGGTGGTTCACGCAACAAGAAAAATGGTGGCGGTGGTGTTATGATTGCCATCCTTGTTGGCATCGTGTGTTGTGCAATAGCTTATTTCTTCACGCTTCTCACTCGTTTTGCCATCAGTCGTAAGCGTGAGTTCATGGCAGATGCTGGAGGTGCAGAGCTTTGTGGCAATCCTCTTGCCCTTGCAAGTGCTCTTCGCAAAATAAGCAACGACCCAGCTCTTGGCGAGGTTGACCGTGAGGATGTGGCTCAGCTATTCATCATCCATCCAGAGAAGCTCCATCAGAGTTTCCTCGATAGCTTCAGCTCCCTCTTCAGCACTCATCCTGACACCAAGGAACGCATACGCATACTTGAGCAATTTTAGCCCCCCAACCCCCGAAGGGGGCGGTCGTTCGGGACATTGCGACAAAGGTGTTAGCTATTCTGCGATTTTTTCATGAGTAGAATATCTCATGCAATTACGAACCTTTCGCTCATCGAAGCCATCGACAATAGTCTTGTTAAAAGGAGGCTATAGTTACCTTTTCTGGTGACTATAGCCTCCTTTGTTAGTAGGTTAATTATAATGTTGATGGAATTCTTGTAGGATTTATCTTGACATCAGTACCGAAGATTGATTGTGTTGCCTTAGGAAGTCCTGTTCTTGTCCATACTTCTGTCAATTGTCTTCCTTTGTCATCGGTAAAGCTGATGGAGAAAGCATCATCGTTGAGCCATTCAATCTTGCAGTTGTGGTCTCTCTCGATGATTTGAGTGTTACTCTTTACGTCCAATGTCCAGTAGAAGAATGTGCCACCAATGGTAAGAAGCATGTCCTTCTCTCCATATATTTTATACATTGGCATTGATGGTGTCTGTATTATTTCCACTCCTGCAACAGTTCCCTTTGTTCCTACAAGTCCCCAGCAACCAGCAAGCTTGTGCTTGGCAGGCTTATCCTTCATTTCGAGAAGGCTGATTGAACGTGCCATCTTTGGGGATATGTTGTTCTTGTCGTAGTTCTCAGTAATAAATTCGCCAAATGGGAATATCTCTGGTTCATTAGGTCTTACGGAGTTGAACCATTTCAATGCGAAGTGCTTGCTGTTGCTGTCGTAGATTCGTGTACCTTTGCCGTCACGACCTGTTGGAACGTCACCTGTGTATTTGTATGCTCTTGGTTCATCGTGACGAAGAGAGAATACGAATTCCTTCTGTGTGTCGCTGTTGATGAGGATTGTGACAGGAGTGTTGTCTGAGCAATACTTGTACTGGTCAAATTCAGGTGTGTGCTCAGGACGGTTGTTCTCATAGGTCAACTTGTTCAAACGGTAGAGACCTTTTGGGTCTTCTTTCTGTGCGAATACGCTTGATGAAGCAAGGATAAGTGTAAAAAGTATAGCTGTAAGTTTCATAATGTATAATGTTTTTTGTTTTGTTATTATTCGTTTTTATCTCTATTGAAATTGTTACCCCCTTATTTCTTGATTAAGGTAACTTTCCCGTTGATGGCACTCTTAATCTGTTTCCAGTTCTTAGGTATCCAGTAGTCGCCAGTCACGTTGAGGCGTAGGATGTAGAGAGTGCCGTCTTTGCTCATTTCGGCAAGTACATAGTCAGATAATGCAATGTGATTGACTCTGTACTTTGTCGTGCTTCTTAATCCACTGAAGGAGAAGTGACGGTTGGAGTATTCTATCTCACAACACTCTTCGGGATGGCTGTTTACATACGACTTTGCTTTCTTGAAAAGAGTATGGTATGCTTCCTTTGCATCTTCCTTGCTGATGATGTACAGAGTGCCAGTTGACTCGCTTGTGCCAATGTCGTCTCTGTTGAACAGGAATGAATGATAATACGTTGTGTTGTCGGTATCACTCATTATCTTTCTTGTGATGTACGAAGACTGGAGACTGGCGTTGCTGACGGAATCTTTTGGATTGTCAAACTTGTACTTTACAGGATAGGCTTTCACTGTCTTTGTCTCTTTTGAGAGGAGAGAGTCGAAAGACTCGATGTGGAAATTGTGGTATGGACTTTTGGCGGTGTTCTCTTCTGTAGAGAGGATAAGCAGGTTGCCATGACCGCCCACATAGTCGAAAAGGCATGTCTTCCTTGTCCTGAGCCACATCTTGCGATTGCTTTCCTTGAGAGATAGGAGTATCTTCATCTCTTGTTGCTGGTGGCGGCTTGGGTATGATGTCTGGTGTGTCTGTTCAAGCATTCTGTGGTCGCCTGACCATTGGAAGTTTTCGTTGTATGCCTTGTCAAGGTCCAGCAGATACCCGTTGTTTTTGCCATATCCTTTGAGTGCAAGTGAATACGTGATGGTGTCTGTCAGGTCGCTATGGTTCTCGTACCTGTATGACTCGATACAGTTTCTTGCCTTGCCGTCAAGGAATGTCTTTATTGAATCCACGAGCTTAGGAACTCTGTTGTTGTCGTTGAGTGTCTCTCCGTTCTGCAGGATGTCCTTGCTCTCAAATGCGATATTGTATCTCGTGCCTTTACGCCTCATGTCGTTCATGTGAGATACGGATATCTTTGCTCCATTTGCCGAGAGGTATTCGACAAAGGATTCCCATTGCCTCTCATCATCTGACTGTGCCATGATGTTGAGGCTGGTCATGGATATTATGAGTGTTAAAATTGTTGCTTTCATTTTGTTGGCGTGTTATTATTCCTCTTGGAATAGTTCGTTGTTTATTGCATAGAGTGTGGAGCGGATGTCATCGCCTTGGACGCTTGCCTGTGCAAGGCTGATGTCAAGAAGGCTGATGTCAACGTTCAGGTCTTCGTAGTCTTCGTTTTCTGCCACGAGGTCGTTGATGTCGATTGTCTCTTCACGTTCCCTATAGCTTTCGTTCGTTTCTGTTTCGTCAGAGTTGCTGAGAGCTGTCTGCTGCCTGTCACATTGCTCGTCTGTTGTGATGCCACCTTCGTGTGGTTCTTCATTTCTGATTGTCTCGTGAACGTCAGGCTTTGTTGTGTTGATAGCCCTTGGCGTTTCGACTTTGGCAAGAGTGTTGTCTTTGTCTTCAGAAAGGGTGTTCCATATAATGGCACTTCCGAATATTATTGCAATGGATGCGGCTATGCCCGCAACTCTTTTCCAAAGGAGTATCTTAGGTTTCAGTTCTACGGTTGTGTGCACATCCTCCACACTCTCGTCTGCTGTCCTTGGCGTCTGTTTCTGTTTGGCTGACATGATGCGGTCAAACTCGTCTGTATAGTTGACGCTGAAGATATCTTCTTCCTCGGTGTTGTGGTCCTGTCCGAGGAGTGAAAGAACGGCCTTATCCGTTGACGTGAGCTGTTCGGATGGTGTGTCTTGAAGCAAACGCTTCAATTCGTCCTCTTCTTTCACGGTTGTTTCTCCCGCTAAATATTTGTCGATTAATGTCTGCTTCATTGTTTTAATTGTTTTATTAGTTTCTTTCTTGCGGATGAAATCATTGACCTTACGGATTGGAGTGGTATGCCTGTTATTGACGATATCTCTTCAGGCTCGAGTCCTCCTTCCTGTTTCATCCTTATGAGTCTCTGTTCAGAGCGTGGCAAGTTGTTGATGGCATCATCTATCTTTTTCTGTTGTTCTTCGATAATGATGTTTTTGTCCGCCCCTTCGTCTGATGAAGTGTTTGGGTTGTAGTCGTCAATAGCAACTGTTGTCTGCCGTTTTCGTTTTCGCCATATACTTACGCATAGATTCTTTGTTGCCACGACTGCAAGTCCTTCGATGTTATCGTCAGGCGATGTGTCTCTGAGCCAGAGTTTGAGCAATACTTCCTGCGCTACGTCCTCTGCATCATCGCGATTCTCGAAGAATTCGTATGCGATGCTTATGAGCTTGGGACGAAGCCGTTGTGCTATATGTTCAAATTCTGTTAGATTCATCTTGTTTTTGTTTGATTACGCTACTATAACGCAAGACATGAAAATAATAAAGTGAAAAAAGAGATTTTTTTTGAAAAATTTTCACAAAGCCCTCTGTTTTTCCTCCTCAATGAGTCCTCATCGTCCTCAACGATATTGAGTTTTAGTTATTTGTCAAAAATCAGGTTTTATACGTTGTTTTTTGATTTCCATGAGTTATAACCATACTGGTGGGATTTTTCCCTCGTGATGTTGCTGTTATTACATCGCGAGGAAAAATAGTTTGTTTGGTTAACCGCCGCAAAGATACGCCAATTTGATGTTAAGAGCAATTATTTCTATGTTAAACTCGGGGTATGTTTTCAAAACATTTGGAGTTTTACATTAGCCGTCACAAATCACAGATATCTCAATAACAGAAATGAATTTGATAACGTCAAGTCACGTTTTTCGACTTGTATTCTTGTATCTGTAGTAAGAAATTCTTACTTTTGCGCTTGTATAATATATGGCATAAAATAGGACACGTGCCCTAATTTTCTTTTAATTCACGTTTCGTTAAAATATAATAAGGATATGGATCGCTCTTCACAAATTATTCGTACGAGTATGATAGGAGTCGCATCAAATGTGCTCCTTGCTCTGTTTAAGGCCACGGTTGGTGTCTTGGCAAGCTCTGTGGCTATTGTCATGGATGCCGTGAACAATCTGAGTGATGCTCTCTCAAGTGTCATAACCATTGTGGGAACGAAGCTCTCGCAACGTCCTGCTGACTTGAAACATCCGTTTGGACATGGACGAATAGAATATTTTAGTGCCATGATTATAGCCGTAATCGTTCTTACGGCAGGTATTGCCTCTCTCGTCGAATCTGTCAAGAAACTGTTTGAGCCTACCACACCTACTTACACCACAGTCACCCTTGTGGTTATCATCGTGAGTATCGTGGTAAAGATTGTGCTCGGAATGTATGTGAAGCATAAGGGCGAACAGCTAAAGAGTGATGCTCTTGTTGCATCTGGCTCGGATGCCTTGTTTGATGCAATCATTACGTTGGCAACCCTTGTTTCTGCTGGTGTGATGTTGATTTGGAACGTTTCGCTTGACGGAATACTTGGCTCGTTGATTTCTCTTGTTGTCATCAAGGCAGGCATTGACATGTTGGCTTCTCCTATAAACGAGTTGCTTGGAGCAAGGCTGTCGCCAGAACTCGTTTCGCAGATTAAGAGTGAGGTGTCTGCATTTGAAGGCGTGCATGGAGTATTCGACATCATCCTTCATAATTACGGTACGGGCATGATGATTGGCTCGCTCCATATCAATGTGAATGACACCATGAGTGCATACGAGATTCATGGTTTGACCCGACGTATTTCTGAGGCTATGTTCGAACGTCATTCCATAGTAATGACTGTCGGAATTTATGCCGTTGCTACTGGAGATAATAAACGCGCACAACTTCAGTCAAAGGTCATGCAGACATTGGCTTCGCATAAGAATGTGTTGCAGGTACACGGTTTCTATTATTTTGAGAAAGAGAATCGTGTGTCTGTTGATGTGGTACCTGATGTCAGCGTAAAGGACGAGGCAGAGTTTGCACGAATTCTTATTGGTGAGATTCAGCCTTTGCTGAATGGTGAAACCGTTACTGTCATAATTGACCATAATTATAGTGCATAAATAGATAGCAAACTGAAATAAAACACAAAACTATGTGGCGAATTATATTCCTGCTTCTGCCGATTATCGGCATCAGTTATGTGGGGTGGCATGTGTGGAATGTCATCCCTCTGTCTAAGGTGTGGAAAGGCGTTGCCGTGCTCCTGCTCGTGGCAAGTGTGTTTTCACTCTTCCTTAATTTCACGGGAGCGACGGACAAGTATCCTTTGCCAGTGGCAAGGGGTGTGTATGAGGTTAGCACATCATCCATAATGGTGCTGATGTATCTGGTCATCGTCTTTGTGTGTCTTGACCTCGGAAGGCTCGTGAGTCTTGTGCCTAAGGCGGCGCTTTACGATAATGCAAGGACGAGTGTCGGGATATTCGTTGTCCTTCTCTTTGTCTTCGTTTATGGCAACATCAACTATAATGACAAGAAGAGGGTTGCGTTGGAACTCAGGACGGAGAAGCCACTCGTGAAGGATTACAAGATTGTGATGGCTACTGACCTTCATATCGGCTATCATAATCCACGTAAGGAACTTGCAAGGTGGATTGACATGATAAATGACGAGAAGCCTGATTTCATCCTTATCGGCGGAGACATCATTGATGGCAGGATAAGACCATTGATTGAGGAGAATATGGCAGCAGAATTTAGACGATTGAACGCTCCAGTGTATGCTGTATTGGGCAATCATGAGTACATAAGCGGAAAGGATGGCTCGGAGCGTTTCTATCGCGAGGCAGGAATACACTTGCTTGTGGATGAGACGACGGAGATAGACAGTTGTATTGTCATAGTCGGCAGGAATGACAGGTTTGCAGGAAAGCGTAAGACCCTGAAAGACTTGATGAAGGGAGTTGACAAGTCAAAATACACCATACTCCTTGACCATCAGCCATACAACCTTGAACAGGCAGAACGTGAGGGCGTTGACTTCCAGTTGAGTGGCCACACTCATCGTGGACAGATGTGGCCGATATCATGGGTTACGGATGCGATGTACGAGTGTTCTTGGGGTAGCCATCAACGTGGCAACACGCAGTATTATGTATCCTCTGGTCTTGGTATCTGGGGCGGCAAGTTCCGAATTGGCACTCAGTCGGAGTATGTCGTTGCAACCTTGTCAAGATAGGATTGCTCAACTTTGGCGTTTGTTGGAGATGTGTTGTTTTTTACCACGAATTACACGAATTTGCACGAAATTGGTGGTTTATGGCTATTTTCATTACACGAAGAATTGCTCGTGCAATTACGAACCTTTAGCTCGGCGAAGCCAATTACACGAATCTGGTACAACGACATGAAGCCGAATGGCATTCGTGTAATTCGCAGACAACACAAGTTGTCTTAGTGTAATAACAAACATGAAAGGACTTGAAGTTCGTGAAAATTTGTGTAATTCGTGGTTAGAAAAACACCGTTCGCACATGTTCCTAAAGAATCTATTTTTTGACAAATTGTCAGGATTGGGTAAGACTTTTGAGCTTCGTTATTCCTTCGTTAGCCCTTCGTGCAGCCTTCGTAGCTTGTTTTTGTTCTTGGATTTAGTGCAAAATTCTTTTTAGACGACAATTTGATAAAATTTTACGTAAAAATCTTGCAAAGTGAAGAATAATCGATTATATTTGCCGTTGATTTGTAAAATTATTAATCCGTTAACAATAGGATATGTTTGAATAATGAACTCATGACATACCTTTTGTTATCATAAAAGACATAAATTATCATGGAAGAACAATTTGTTCCAAAGCCTAATTCAAATTTGTTTTTGGCTATTTTCTCAACTCTTTGTTGTTGTCTCCCATTGGGTATAGTTGCTATCGTTAAGGCCACTAAGGTGGATGGCTTGTATATGGCTAAACAGTATGAGGCAGCTCAGGCTGCTGCCGACGATGCCAAGAAATGGAGTATCTACGCTATCGTTTCTGGTGTGGTAATACAG
>JAEEGL013999667.1_pt1 | contig 28864 bp, 25 predicted proteins | sample 9134231 | NCBI WGS metagenome assembly JAEEGL01 (sample SAMN16246548, study PRJNA631951) | gut metagenome | biome: gut microbiome; feature: rumen; material: fiber-attached | host: Bos | place: Iran: Karaj | collected 2018-10 | reverse complement strand
TTTGCCCTCTATCCCTCCATCCTCCAACCACGTCATATTACTACAAAGTCAGAAAAAATCACGAGGCCTCAAATCGGCCCTAAAGACCATTGAGACCTCGAAATACCCCCTGTCCAACAAAATCAAAGTGTCAAAGACAGGAATATACTAACTTTTTTTGATATATCCGCACATTTCCAAAATATTTATTCTCATTTTATTAACACGTCCCCTATTCCGCCACATGGCACCGCTACATCGCACTCGTCAACAGCTTTCTCTCCCTACCCGCTCTCCTCCCCACTTCACCACCCCCATCCCACTTCCTTCGCCCGCATCCCCAACACACCACCAATACTCCCACAAATCCCACAAGCATCAATCCCCGCTCTTTCCCTCTCTTTTCCCCTACTCTTTCCCCTACTCTTTCCCTCGCCAACGCCCCATCCCCTCTTCCACCTCTCTTTTCCTTCTCTCTTTTTCCGCGCACTTCCACACCTCCAGCCTTCTACGCCGTTCTGCACATGGTCCGGTGGAATTGCGCGGCAACATTCCACCACCAACCTGCCTCACACACCCCTCCAAGCCATATTCCATCCCCACCCCTCCGCGCACTTCCACACAATATGCCCTCTACATCGTTCTGCGCCTGGTCCCCTGGAATTGCGCGGCTACAATCCACCACCAACCTGCCTCCTACACCCCTCCAAGCCACATTCCTCCCCCACCCCCTCCGCGCACTTCCACACAACATGCCCTCTACATCGTTCTACGCCTGGTCCCCTGGAATTGCGCTGGGAGAAGACACCGAGAACACGCCGACATAGTTCTCCGACATCCCAAAAACACCCGAACAAGCCGCCACCTCCCAAAACGACATGCACCCAACACCCAGGAAAGCCAGTCCTGACAACGGCGGCAGATATTTTTGTGCACGAAAATCTCGGGGTCGCCGCTGGAAACGGCTGATAATCAGCGCGAAAGAAATTAAACGTTTTCCGAATTGATAAACGGATAAGTCCTTCGTAACTTGCAGCCGTAAAAGTTGTTGTTAAGCCCCACTTTTACAAGGCTACAGGATTCGCCTGGAAGAATCCAACCACTAAAACCATTCATACTATGCCCAACAGAGCAATGTTTTTCATGGGCCCGGAAGAATACGCCGCCATGAAAGAAAAGTATCCGAAATTCTATGAACAATGGACAGAGGACGAGATCACAAAGCTAAAAGAACTCTACGCCCAAGAGAAACCCCTGGAGGAAATATCCCAGGAACTTCAGCGGACCCCGAAATCCATCCGCATGAGACTGCAGTCGCTGGGACTATATACCCCCAAACCCGCCCCTCGCGGCTGGACCGAAGACGAGGACGAAACCCTCAAGGCGATGTTCAACGACGGTGTATCCTTCGACGATATGGCAATCCAACTCGGCCGCTCCCCCAGAACCATCGTCACCCGCCTGGTCCACCTCCGCATGAACATTTTCCCTTCTGAATGATGAAGCAATTATACCATGTTTGCTACTCCTCGCCCGACGAGGTGATGTTCCGGGATGAATATGATTTCTGCATGTACATTAATGTATTGGGGCTCAGGGCATGTTCCGACGATATCGATCTTATTGCCGATGCGGAGCTGACCGAACACGTGCATGAATGCATGCGGACAGACAATCCAAGAAAGAAAGTGGGATATATACGTCACTCATATACCTCCCATTTCAACGCCCGGTACCACCGTACAGGAAGGCTTGGAGAAGAAGGCTGTTTCTGCAGTCTGTTGCAGGGGCCAAGACATATAACTGCCTGCCTCAGTTATGTCCTCCGCAACGGACTGCACCACGGCCTTGCCGCAAGCGCTTTCGGATATAAATACTCCTCTATCCATGAGATGTTCCGCAAAGAGCTGAAAATGATGCAGTTATATAACCCGGAGGCGAAATTGAAGTTGCCGCGAAAAAGTATATACCCGGAAGAATATAAAATGGACGACAACGGCATATTCCTTCGGTCCTCGTTCATGGAAATCGGCCTCGCGGAATCGTATTTCATATCGCCACGGAACTTCCTGTATATGATGAACCGCCTGTCCGACGACCGATGGAAGAACGAACAACTTGTCGACAACACGTCAGATCCTCCAATCACTCTGGCCGAAGCGGAACCGACCTTCCTCGAAAAGGAAATCGCCGAACTGGCTGATAATGAGAGCGGCAGGAAGTACGATCCGTCCAAGATGGACGACCTCGCACTCTGCCACCTAATCGACAAGCAAATCGTGCCGCTCTACAACGCCCGCTCCATCTACGACATCCCGCGCCGTACCCGCTGCGACATCGCCAACGACCTTGCCGTCCGCTACCACCTTCCCCGCAAACAGATTGCGCGTTGTATGGTGGTATGAGGTGGTTGGGCCGGTGTGGGAGGAGTACTGCCGCACAGTTCCACCGGACCACGTGTAGAACGGCGTAGGAGGCTGGTTGCGTGGAAGTGCACGGAGGGGGCGGTGGAGGAATGTGGTCTGGAGGTGCGTGGAGGGCTGGTCTGCGGAGGCGTACTGCCGCGCAATTCCAGCGGACCACGCGCAGAACGCAGTAGAAGGCAGGTTGCGTGGAAGTGCGCGGAAAGAAAGAAGGAGGAATGCGGCCTGGAAGGGCTTGTGGGGCAGGTTGGGGGCGGAGAGGAAACGCGCAGTTCCTCCGGACCATGCGCAGAACGGCGTAGAAGGCTGGTCGCGTGGAAGTGCGCGGAGGAGGGTGCAGGGACCGGACACGCCCTGGAAGGCCCGGAAGGTGGACGATAGGATGGGTGCCGGGTTGGCAACGCCGCCGGAATAAAGCACCTCCGGCGGCTACAGGACGATTTTTTCTGAGCTCGAAGAAAACGGCTCAGAAAAAACGCCTGTTGCCAGCGTTGAAAAACGGGGACGCTAAAAGACGAAACTGCCAGAACGAAAAATTATCCGAAAAATAATTTTATTATTAAATAAATAATTCCTAAATTTGCGATGAGAGTCATTGCGATATCGACCTTGAAGGAGTTCTGGGCCAGACATCCGGACGCGGAACTGCCTTTGACAGAATGGTACACAAAAGTATCAAATGCTCATTGGAAGTCATTCGCTGACATTAAAAACGACTTTAACTCAGTCGATTACGTTGGAAATCAGCGGTATGTGTTCAACATTAAGGGGAATCATTATCGCCTGGTGGCAGCAATAAAGTTCATTCCGGAATTGGTGTACATCCGTTTCGTGGGAACACATGCTGATTATGACAAAATCGACGCATCAAACATATAGTGCCATGGCAAAGATCAAGGATGACAAACAGTATAGGGCTATGCTTGAGAGGATTGATACAATCTTCTTCGAGACGGACGAGAACACCCCGTCCGGAGATATAAGGCTGCAGGAGTTGGACGTGCTATCAGCTCTGGTGGAAGAATATGAGCAGGAGCACTACCCTATCAAGACACCTGATCTGCCCAAGGTGATGGCGTCCCGAATCGCACAGGCGGAAATCTCGCAGAAACAGGCTGCCATCATGCTGGACATGACCTCTTCACGCCTCAACTCGATACTGAACGGCAAAGTCAAGCCGACTTATGACCAGGCCAGGAAGATTTCCGCCCGGCTCAACATCGATCCGGCCATTGTCCTCGGTCTTGAGCGCAAACGCAAATGACGGAAACACACGAACCCGTGCATTTCCGTCATTTAAATAGTAAAACAACCTACCCGTTCACCTCGAGGCGGCCGATTTCGAGGCCCCATTGGCCGTCCTGGACGATGGGGACCTCGTGGCCGTCGAGGTCGGTGGCCCAGACGATGCCGTCGAGGAAGGTGTGGGAGTGGCCGTCGATGACGATGTCGACGCCGCGGGTGCCGGTAATGAGTTCAGCGTCGGTGAGCGGCGGGTCGAAGCCCATATGCGACAGGAGGATCACCAGGTCGCATTTCTTTTCGTCGCGCAGGAAGGCGGCCCACTTGTTGACGACCTCGAAGGCGTCCAGCAGCGGGAGACGGTCGGAGGTGTTGCGGTCGACCAGGCGGGTCAGGTCCGCCAGGGTGCCGATGATGCCGATCTTATAGCCGCCGCGGCGGACGATGGTGTAGGGCTTGACATACTTACCGAGCTCGAAGGAGGAGAAGTCGTAGTTGGCGCAAACGACTGGCACTCTGCACTTTGCGAGGCGGGCGGCAAGGTCTTCGATGCCGTTGTCGAACTCGTGGTTGCCCAGGGCGACGGCGTCATAGCGCATAGCGTTCAGCGTCGCAACCTCCAGCGAACCGCCGATCACCGAATAGTACGAAGTGCCCTGGTTGAAGTCGCCGGCGTGGAGCAGCAGCACATTGCGGCGGCCTTCGGCACGGCGGACGGAATCGATATATGCGGCACGCTCGATGACACCCCCCTGCCCCGTGGCGCGGTCAGCCTCGAAGTGACTGTGGGTGTCGTTGACGTGCAGGATGACAAGATGCTTGGCCCGGGGTGCGCAGGCCACGACGCACAGCGCCAGAAGCAGCAAAACACGTTTACTCATATACTATCCTCCCGTCGGTTTGATATTGGATGGGCTGTCCGGCCTCGTTCAGACGAAGCACATACGGCAGCATTACATCAATGATATTCAGGTCTTTATATTCCTCCAGCGACACGGCATTGCGGGCCACGAAGATATCGTCACCGCCATTGAGCAGGAAGGAAATCGTGGCCACGCCATATATCGCAGAATCGTCAATCGGCTTTCCGTCCACCAGCGCAGACACCAGCTTGCCGTCCTTCACCACGCACCGGGCGCCGCCGACGACCTGCCAGGAATTCGCCGCGAACTGCTCCAGCAGCGCACGCACTTCCTTGCCGCGGAGCTCCACGAAGCAGAGGTAGTTCTTGAAGGGGAACATCGAAAGGATATCGTCCTTGAGCACGGGCCCTGCGGGCATATCCACCCTGATTCCGCCGAAATTGGTTATACCCACAGAGACGTGCTTCCCGGCCTTTTCCTCGACCGCCCGCATAATCTCGTCGATGTACCAGTCGCTCAGCGCGCACTCCGGATAAGAGCGCAGCATCACTTCCGGTGAATAACCTATAACCTGCTTGACATCAGCCATTTGCGACTGTGCGTCAATCAGCAGCTTGGCCACGCGCGGAGTGGCTCCGCAGCGGAAGGCCACCCCGTTCGGGGCGGTGTAGCCCCACACCGAAACGGTGCCGAGAGCCTCCCTCACATTGTCGGCCGTGGTGGCGGTCACGCCGGTGCGCGAACCGTCCACGCGAACCCGCTTCCAGGAGAAGTCGCGCGAAAAGCAAACCAGCGGCAGCAGCGCCAGCAAAACAATCAGAAACTTCTTCATAACTATTTCATTTTTAACCATTTCCAAAGGTCGGCAAACGTCGCCTTCTTGCCGAATATGAGTATTCCGGCCTTATAGATCTTCGCCGACACCCAGGCGGAGCCGAGGAAGGTAATGAAGAGCAGGAAAATCGACAGGACCAGCTGCCACACAGGCACTCCGAACGGAATCCTCGCGAGCATCACGATAGGCGAAGTGAACGGAATCATCGACCCCCAAACGACCACGGACGAATCCGGGTTGCGGAAGGCCATAAACAGGATCATATATCCCAGCATCAGCGGAATTGTCAGCGGAATCTGCAGCTGGCTGCTGTCGGCCTCGTTCTCCACTGCGGAACCGATGGCCGCGAAGAAGGACGCATAGAGCAGGTAGCCGAGGATGAAATATATGAAGAAGGACAGGATCAGCGTGCCCCAAGGGATATTGCCCAGCGTGGAAACGACGACCTGCAGGCCGGAAGCGGCGACAGTTGAATCTGCCGGAGCCGTCCTAGCCTCCTCAAGGCCGGGCACTGCGGAAATATCGGTACCGGGGGCCATATTCTGCACAACCTCCTGAGGATCAACGCTTCCGAGCAGGCTCTTGCCCATAGCCATACCGGCCACGCCGACAATCACGGCGGTCAGAACTATCCACAGGAAGAACTGCGTTAGGGCGACGAGGGCCACGCCGATAATCTTGCCGAACATCAGCTCGGTGGCCTTGGCCGAGGATATCAGCACCTCCACCACGCGGCTGGCCTTCTCCTCGATGACGCTGGACATAACCATCGCCGAGAACATCGTCACGAACATAAATATGAACAGGCCGAGCACCATCGACAGCATCATATACACCCCGGATTCGCTCACGGTCTCGTTGCCCTCGGAGTCGAGGGTATATTCCGTAACCTTCACCTTGGCCTTGACCTCCTGCATTATCTCGGAGAGGTTCTGGATATTGTAAGTTCCTATCCTGTAGTCTTCTACGGCATCTCCGACCATACGGCTCACGCTGGAGGAGAACTCCACTCCGGAAGGCTTGACGGAATAGATCTGCACGGTGACGTTGCGCGTTACCGAATCCAGCGGGGAGACCACGACCAGCGAACTATATCCCAGCTCCTCGAGGCGGAGCTTGAACTCCTCGGGCACCTCGGAGCTGCAGTCGGTGAACTGGTAGACCTTGCCGCTGGTGAGGAACGGCATAGCGATTCCGGACTGGTCGATCACGGCCACGTTCTGCGCCCTGTCCTCCGTCTTGGACATAATCAGGCCCATTATCACGGCCACGGCGCCGATGAGCACCGGCACCAGGAAGGTGGTGAGCAGGAAGGATTTCTTCTTGACGCGGGTCGTGTACTCGCGCCCGATGACGGTATTTATTATCTTGAAGTTCATTCTGTTACGAGTTTAATGAATATATCGTTCATCCTGGGGATAAGCTCCTTGAAGGAGTTCACTGCTACCTGCTGGCCGAGTACGGCACCGAGGGCGCCGTTAGGGGTGACGCCGGCCTCCAGCGAGAGCACGGCGGTGTGGCGTCCGGCGTTGTTTTCGTCGGAAAGCACTGAGAAGACGCCGTCAACAGGCTGCAGCAAGGTTTCGCCAGTGTAGACCAGTTCGATGTTGTTGTTGCCATATTTATGACGGATCTCGTCGACACCTCCGGTAATGACCAGTTTCGACTTGTTAATCAGGGCGATACCGTCGCACAGTTCCTCGACCGATTCCATATTGTGGGTCGACAGTATGATGGTCGCGCCTTCGTCCTTGAGGCGGAGGATTTCCTTGCGGATGAGCTCGGCATTGACGGGGTCAAAGCCCGAGAAGGGCTCGTCGAGGATCATCAGCGAGGGCTTATGCACCACGGTCGTAATGAACTGGACCTTCTGGGCCATACCCTTTGAAAGCTCCTCAACCTTCTTCTTCCACCAGTCCTGGATACCGAAGCGCACGAACCACTCCTTGAGGGCGACCTGCGCATCGCGGGTCGACATTCCCTTGAGCTGGGCCAGATACATCGCCTGGTCCCCCACCTCCATCTTGCGGTAGAGGCCTCTTTCCTCGGGGAGATATCCTATCTTCTGGACGTCTTCCTGCGTGATGGGACGGCCGTCGAAGAGGACCTCGCCGCTGCCGGGGATGGTGATACGGTTGATGATGCGGATAAGAGTCGTCTTGCCGGCGCCGTTGGGGCCCAGCAGACCGAAAATCTGTCCCTTCGGGATGTCGACGCTGACGTGGTCGAGCGCCACCTTCGGCCCGAATGACTTGCAAATCTCGTTACACTGAATTATACCCATATTCAAATATTATTTCCGCAAATATAATAAAAATATATCGTTAAACAATAAATTAAATTACTTATTATTTGAAAAATATGCTATCCCACACCATAAACCTTCCGCTACGCTTCGCTCCGCTCCATCCCTCCCACTGTCTACGGCGTCATTTGCTCCGCAAATAACTTGTAGCCAGCGGGCCCCTCCCTCTGACATGGCCGAGGGTGGCCATGGGTTTATGGAATGGGATAGCATATTTTTCTGTGTTTCAATTTAGTATTTTTGCTACCAATTCTATAAGCAGGTCCTTAGGGGTGGACTCAGGGGAGCCGCCGCCTTTGGACTTGTAGTCGTAGTCCTCGATCAGGGCAAGCACTTGCATACACTTGCGGAGCGGGTAGGCGGACACCGCGGCGTCGTACTCCTTGAAAAAGAAGGGGTTGACGCTCAGCACCGCGGCCTTGTCCTGCTGCGAAGGATGGGGGTTGGACTGCAGGAGGGCCTCATATTTGAGGATCCTGTAGAAGTGATTATACAGCGTGGCAGTCGCCATCGGCAGGGCGAATTTCGGGGATTCACCCAGGTAGGAAGCAATCTTGAGGGCCTTGCGGGCATTGCGGTAGGACAGGGCGCTGGTGAGCTCGAAGACGCTGAACTGCCGGCTGATGCCGACGTTCTTCTCGACGTGCTCCGCCGTCACCGACGCAGTGCCTTCCGGAAGGTTCTTCAGCAACTTGTCTGTCTCCACAGCTATGCGCCCGAGGTCCGTTCCGGCATATTCCGCCAGAAGGGCAGCCCCATCCGGGGATATATCCAGTCCTCGGCCACGGTAATATCCTGATATCCAGCGCTGTACCTCATAGTCGCGAAGGAGCGGGGAATCAAGCACCTTGCCCACCTTAAGGGCGTTTTTGTACAGCGATTTACGCTTGTCCACGGTGGCTCCGTGAAGGAGGATCACCAGCACGGTGGAGTCCATCGGCTCCTCGCAGTAGACCGCCAGATCCTCAAGCGTCTTCATACTCTGGGCCTCCTTGAGCACCACCAGGCGCCGCTCCGCCATCATCGGATAGCTTCGCGCCTCCGAAGCGACCGTCGCCGCATCGGTGTCCAGGCCGTAGTATATGGTCTGGTTGAAATCGCGCTCGCTCTCCTGCAGGGCGTTGTCGATGACGGCCTGACAGACGAGGTCCGGATAGTACGGCTCCTCCCCCATCAGCAGATAGACGGGAGCCAGATTCCCGGCCTCCGCATCCGCCACCATCGCCCTCGCCAGAGCGTCAATATCTTCTTTCTGCTTTGCCATCTACTTCCGCAGCGTTCCCTGAAGGACGATGTTGTCCGAAGCCGTTCCGACCAGCACGCCATACTCTCCCGGGGCGGCGACCCACTTGTGGGACGGGGCGTCGAAATAGGAGAGGTCGTCATCGGAGACGGTGAAGCGGACCACCTTGCTCTCACCGGGGGCCAGCGTCACCTTCTCGAAGCCCTTGAGCTCCTTGGAAGGACGCTCGACGCAGCAGGAAGCAGGTGCGATATACAGCTGCACCACCTCGGCGCCCTCGCGAGAACCGGTGTTCTGAACGCGCACGGACACCTTGCGGCCGGAGACCTTAAGGTCTGACAGTGAGAAGGTTGTGTAGCTCAGGCCGTGACCGAAGGCGAACTGGACGGGAATCTCCTTGGTGTCATACCAGCGGTAGCCAACGAAGACGCCTTCGTCGTAGTACTCCTGATAGTACGGTTTGCCGTCCTCCTGCACGCCGGGGTACTGCCTCTCGGTCTTGAGAGGGCCGTCCTCCAGGCGCAGGGGAATCGTGAAGGGCAGCTTGCCGGAGGGGTTGACCGCTCCGGTGAGCACGTCGACCAGCGCGTGGCCGCTCTCTGTGCCGCCATACCAGCCCTGGACTATCGCCTGGGCGCAGGCCTCCCAAGGCATAGCCACGGGAGAGCCGGAGATGTTGACTACCACAAGCTTATCGGTGCACTGGGCAAGGGCCTCGATGACAGCCTGCTGGCCATAGGGCATATCCAGCTGGATGCGGTCGGTGCCTTCGTTGTCCTGGTTGTTGCTCTTGTTCAGGCCGCCGATGAAGATGATGTAGTCGGCACCCTGGGCGGCAGCGACGGCGTCGGCGATAAGTGTCTGGGCATCACGGCTTTCGGAAAGGTCCTGGCCGGTGTCGACACGGTTATATGAGCGGCCTATGTCACCGACATATCCCCTCTCCCAGACCACTTCTGCCTTGCCGGCGAACGCCTCCTGGAGAGCCTCCAGGGGGTTGATTTCATAGCGGGTCTTGAGGTTGGAGCTGCCTCCTCCCACGACCATCTTCTTCACGGCGTTCTCACCCACGACGAGGATCTTTCCGCCCTGGGGGACGTCAAGCGGCAGCACACCGCCCTCGTTCTTGAGCAGCACGGTGCCGGCGGCGGCGATGTCGCGGGCAGCCTGGTAGTGCTCGGGGCAGGTGAAGCGGCCGTAGTGCGGCTCTGCGGCCATATTCGTCCGGAATATGAGCCTCAGCACGCGGGAGGCCTTGTCGTCGAGGGTGGCCATATCGGCACGGCCGTCACGCAGCCTTTCCAGATAAGGACGGGCAAGGTGATAGCTGTTGTAGCTGTCGCTGGGGGCGCCGCTCAGGCCGTTGGTCCAGGTGCCATATTCCATATCGAGGCCGTTGGCTGCGGCTTCGTCATCGTCGCGCGCTCCGCCCCAGTCGCTGATCACAACGCCGTCGAAGCCCCACTCGCCCTTGAGGATCTCGTCCAGCAGGCGGTGGTTGTGGCAGTTGAACTGGTTGTTGTAGAGGTTATATGAGCCCATTATCGCCCAGGCACCGCCCTTGGTGACGGCAGCCTTGAAGGCCGGGAGATATATCTCATAGAGGGTGCGGTCGTCCACGTTGGAGCTGGTGCCGGTGCGGCGAACCTCCTGATTGTTAACGGCATAGTGCTTCACGCAGGCCGCGACGCCATTCTCCTGGACGCCTCGCACATAGGGCACAACCATCTCGCCGGCAAGGAAGGGGTCTTCGCCCATATACTCGAAGTTGCGGCCGTTAAGCGGGGTGCGGCAGATATTGACTCCGGGGCCGAGGAGCACGTCCTTCTTGCGGTAGCGGGCCTCTTCGCCGATATAGCGGCCATAGAGCAGGGACAGGTCCCTGTCCCAGGTGGCTGCAAGGCAGGAAAGTGCCGGGAAGGCGGTGCAGGAATCGTTGGTCCAGCCGGCCTGGTCCCAGTCGTCCCAGAGGACTTCGGGGCGGATGCCGTGGGGGCCGTCGGTGCACCACACTTCGGGGATGCCAAGGCGGGGAACGCCGGCGGAACTGAACTTGGACTGGGCGTGCAGCAGGGCCACCTTCTCCTCGGTGGAAAGCCTCGAGAGCGCGTCAGCGACCCTCTCCTCAATGGGTTTTGTCCTGTCGAGATATACCGGGACGGACTGCCTGGTGCCACAGGAAACGGCCGCGAACGCTATGGCGGCGCATATCAATATCTTTCGCATATATAATCCAAAAAGGCGGCCCCACAGGACCGCCGGTCAGTGACTATTCGTATCTCTTTTCCTTGCTGCGGACGATCTTTTCCTTCATTGCGTCCACTGCATCGTTTATCGCCTCCTCGAAGGTCTTGGCGTGCCTTTCAATCACGAGGGTCTCGCCGGGGACGTTGGCCTGGAGCTTGACGCTCTTGTTGTCGGGTTTCTCAAGCAGGGAGAGGGAAACTTCCACGCTGGTAATGGTCTCGTCGAACCTTTCGACCTTCGACACTTTTTTCTCTACGAAATCGAGCAGTTTCTGGTCTGCATCGAATTTCAGGGACTGGATTCTGAGTTCCATAGTGTTACCTCCTCAATTTTAATAATACACGTATATTACTGTGGGGCGGTCATTTGCTCTTGGCCCTGGGGTGGGCCTTGGCATAGACGCCCTTGAGTTTTTCGACCGAGGTGTGGGTGTAGACCTGGGTGGCTGCGAGGGAGGAGTGGCCGAGGAGTTCCTTAATGGAATTCAGATCGGCTCCTTCTCCAAGCAGTTCGGTGGCAATCGTGTGCCGCAGCACGTGCGGGGAACGTTTCCCCGTCACTCCGGCCTCGCCGGTGAGGGCCTTCACAATGCGCTCTACGGCCATAGGATACAGCCTGGAGCCACGGGAGGTCACCAGCAGGGCATCGCCCTTTGCCTGGCCCAACCTGTTTGTCGCATTCAAATATAGCAAAATTTCTTCAGATAACGATGGGGTGATGGGAATTTCTCTCATTTTTCCGCCCTTGCCCTTCACCCGGATGGTCCGCCGCGAATGGTCCACGGAGCTCCTGTCCAGGGATATCAGCTCCGCCCGCCGCATTCCGGTGTCATATAACATCCTGACTATCAGCCTGTCCCGCCGTCGCTCCCAAACCTCGGTCGACACCTTGTCGCTCCCGGTTATGAGCTCCAGCGTGTCCTCCCCCGCATCGGACGCCGTCTCCTGCAGGAACCGGTCCATATCCTCCTTGCGGAAGACGGTGGGCAACCGCTTTGCCATCTTCGGCCTGTGCAGCAGCTTCACCGGATTCGCCTTCAGCACCCCCTGCTTGAGGAGGAACCTCGCGAACCCACTTATCACGCTAAGGTGCAGGTTCACCGTCCGCGGCGACTCCCCCTGCTCATCCATCATCCACACCTCATACCCCCTCACCACATTCGCCGTCATCACCTCCTCAACCTCCCCGGGCGCATAAGCAGCAAACCTCTCCAGCGCATCGCGATAAATCTCCACCGTCCGCGGCGAGTACCTCCTCACCCCGGCGATATACCTGATATACTTCGATATGTTGTCAGACAAGCTGCTCATATATCAACTTCTTTTAGTCCCAGAGTCGGGGCAAATTCGCGCATCAGGCGGTCGGCCTGGGCGAAGTCGTTGTCGATGAGGCCGTCGAGGATGGCGTTCTTGACGTGCTCCTTGATGATGCCTATCTTGTCGCAGGGCGGGATGCCATAGACCTGCATCACATATTCGCCGGTAATGGGGTTCTTCATATTGCGGATGGCATCCTTCGCCTCCACCTCCACCAGCTTGGCCCTCACCAGCTCGAAATTCTTCTTCAGGCGCGCCACCTTCGCAGGATTCTTCGAGGTGATGTCGGCGTTGCAAAGGAGCATCAGGTCGTCGATCTCGTTGCCGGCGTCGAACAGGAGGCGGCGCACGGCGGAATCCGTAACCTCCTCATCCACAAGGGCTACCGGCCGGTGATGCAGCTCCACCAGCTTCTGCACGTACTTCATTTTCTCATTGAGCGGCATCTTCAGAGACTGGAAAATCTTCGGGACCATACGGGCGCCGACCACGTTGTGGCCGTGGAAGGTCCAGCCGTCGGAAGGGTCGTAACGCTTGCAGGCGGGCTTGCCGATATCGTGCAGGAGGGCAGCCCAGCGAAGCCAGACATTCGGCTCTGTGCGCAGCACCTTGACGAACCCGTCGCCACCCTCGGCCGGAGCGTAGTTGAACAGCTTCTGCTCCTGGATGAGCCGCACCTCGTCCTCGGCCACGTGGTCCACCACCTGGATGGTGTGGGAAAAATTGTCCTTGTGGCCGCGGCCCTCGACGGTCTCCACGCCCTTAAGGGACGATAGCTGAGGCAGCACATAGTCAAGAAGCCCCGTCTCGTCCAGCAGGCGGAAACCCATCGACGGATGGGCCGTCAGGAGGATCTTGTTCAGCTCCTCGACTATCCTCTCCTTGGAAAGGATGGTCATCCTGTCCTTCATCCGGCGCATCGCGGTAAGGGACTCGGGCACTATCGTAAACTTCTGAGTGTCAGTGGAAAGGCGCGTCGCAAAACGGATCGCGCGAAGCATCCGCAGAGGGTCGTCGCTGTAGGTTACCTCCGGGTCGAGCGGGGTGCGGATTATTCCGGAAGCCAGGTCGCGTATGCCGCCGAAAGGGTCCACCAGCGAGCCGAAATCCTCGGCCTGCAGGCTGAAAGCCATCGCGTTAATGGTGAAGTCGCGGCGCATCTGATCCTCTTCGAGGGTGCCGTCCTCGACGATGGGCTTGCGGGACTCGCGGTGATAGGACTCCTTGCGGGCGCCGACGAACTCTATCTCGGTGCCGTGATAGCGGAGCATCGCGGTGCCGAAGTTCTGGAAAACGCTCACGTTGCAGGCGTGGTGCTCGGTCGTGCGGACATATTCGGCCACCTTCTGCGCGAGGGCGATGCCGCTCCCCTCCACCACGATATCAATATCCTTGGACGGCTTGCCAAGGAAGCAGTCGCGGACGTAACCTCCTATCACAAAGGCCCTTACCCCGCAGCTTTGAGCCACTTTCGAGACTATGGCGAATATCGGGCCGTCAAGAAAACCCTGTGTTATAGTTGCTGACATATATCTTCATATTTGGGAAGCGCCTGGACCATCCTGCCGTCCTTCCAGACGAACGTGGCTTTACCGCTGGTTATTATCACCCAGGGGGCTCCCATAACCATATTGTAGCGGAGCGCCTGCTCAAGGACATCGCCGGAAAGTTCCACCTCGGGACGCTTGCACTCGACGATTACCGCCGGACGCAAGTTCCTGTCCCACACCACGATATCCGCACGGAAAGCCTTCTTGCGAAGCTCGCTTCCATACTGGAGCGAGACCTCAGAGGCCATCATATGCAGAGGCATTCCGCACTCGGAGTGCAGCACGCCGATGAACCATTGCCTCACCTTCTCTTCAGGGGTGAGCGCAACCATCTTCTTTCGCAGCGGGTCCCAGACTTCTTCCATACCTGCAAATATAACTTATTCTTGCGAACCAAGCAAGAGGCGCTAGCGGTGACGCCAGGCATTGACAGCGCCAAGATAGGCTGTCTTGGTCTGCAGGAGGGATTCGCGCTCGGATGTGGCCTCGAGGCTGGCCTGGAGGACCTCCGAAGCCGTGGCCTGGCCGGCGCTGAAACGGATACGGGTCTTGGAAAGCTTGTCGTCGGCAAGCGACACACGCTGCTCGGCCATCGATATCTCCATCCAGAGCGTCTCCACGTCGAGGCGGCACTTGGCCTCCTGCAGACGCAAGCGGGAAAGGTAGTAGTCGCGGTCGATTTCGGCCTTCTGCGCGGCGTAGTCGTAGCGGCGGGCGCGGGCGGAGGCCTTACCTATATCCGTCAGGGGAACCTTCACCGTGGCGAAAAGGATGCCGTTGAAGGAGCCGTTCTTGGGCAGCATCATCGCGTTGTAGCCATATGTGGCGCCGACGGCAACCTGGGGCAGGAACTCCCCTATAGCCATCTTCTTTTCGGTCTTCTTGGCATCCACCGCGAGCTGCAGGAGCCGGGCAGCGTCAAGCGATTCCACAGAAGGGCCCTCAGCGAGAACCTCCTCAGGAGAAGGCAGAGCGTCAAGGGTCCCGGACAAGTGTATATTCTTGATATCCAGGCAGTCATACTGAATCCCGGCATAGTCCATCAGCTCCATTTTCAGCAAGCTCAGCGACCCTTCCAGCCGGAAAAGGCCGCTCTCGAGCTCCATACGCCTCAGTTTCAGGCGGGCCATATCAGACTCCACCGCCAGCCCGGAAGAAACGGCGCTGCCAAGGTCATTGGTGAGGCGCTCCAGCATCGAGGAAGCCTCCTCCAGAGTCCGCTTCTTCTCCTGAAGCGCGACGATGCGCCAGTACTTGCTCTCGACGGAATCCCGCACGGCAAGCGAAGCCATATGGTCCTTCAGCGCAGCCGCTTCCACGCCGAGGTCCGCCAGGCGGTTGCCATTGATGATGCGGCCTCCGGCATACAGGGGCTGCAGCAGCGTGGCGGTAACGCCATAGCCGTGCGAAAGAGTTGAGTAATAGGGTTTTATGCCATTTTCATAGGCCAGGGCGGAGATATTCTCCTTGAGCACCTGCGCATTGTCGGAAGAGCCGAGCACATCCCCCAGCGTGATCTTGAGCATAGGGTTCAGGGCGTCATAGCCGATGGCGGTGACGCTCACGCGCGGCACGAACTCCCAGCGGGCCTCTGTCTGCTGGGCCTTTGCGGCCTGCACGTCCAGCGACGAGCCCCGCAGCGTGACATTCCCGCCGGAGGCTGCATCGAGGCACTGCTCAAGGGTCAGCTCCTGGGCGAAAGCGCCGAGGGGCAGAACCGTCAACAATATGATTATCAGGCATCTACGCATCTTTGTCGGCTTTTTTGAACAGCTGCCAGTAGGACACGGGCATAATCAGGGTAATGAGGAATATGCTGAGCAGGGTGCCAAAGCATATGGTAATGCCCATAGGCATCCACAGCAGGTCGCCGCTCAGGATCATAGGAAGCACTCCGAGCGCCGTGGTGCAGGAAGTGAGGAATATGGGCCTCATCCTGCGCTTTCCGGACATAACCGAGGCCTCCAGCACGGAAACTCCCTCGCGCCGCTGCTCCTCGGCATATTCGAACATCAATATGCCGTTTCGCACTATGATGCCAACCAGCGACACAAGGCCCAGGACGGCAGTGATGCTGAAATCCTGGCCGAATATCCACAGGCCGAAGGAGGCGCCGAAAAGGCACAGCATCGAAAGGACCATCGTCAGGATGGCCACGGAAGCCTTCTTGAAGTGATACAGCAGGAAGAGGAACAGCACCAGGCAGGCGGCCGCGAACGACCATCCGATCTGGGGCACGAAATGCTCGTTTGTGGCGGAAAGGCCCTGGAAAGAATATGTCACGCCCTCCGGAAGGACAGGGTCCACCTTCTCCTTCATAAAGGCTTCGAGCTTCTTCTGGACCGCCGGCTGGCTGACGCCATATTTAAGGTCGCAACCAACTGTGACAGTGTTGATTCCGCCTACGCGCACAAGCTTCTCCATCTGCCACCCGGGGGTTATGTCGGCAATCTGCCGAAGGGGGACGCTCACCGAAGGGATCAGCGTGGGGACCATCTGGTCGGCTATAACGTCGTAGGGCATATCCCGCTGGACGCCGTCGCTGTAGATCGTGACGGGAATCTCCCTGTCGCCGTCCCACAGACTGGCTATCTGCTCGCCGCCGAAAGTGCCTGACAGCGAGAGGGATAGCAGGACGTTGGACACTCCCAGACGGGAGGCTTCGTCGCTGTCGAGGCTTATCTCCACGCTGGGGACGAAATTGTCCGCCTCGCTGTGGACCCATTGGGTCTCGTGGCGCAGCGAGCGGAGGTAGCCGCTCACCAGCGATGCGGCGTGCGTTATGTCTTCCCTGTTCTGTGCGGTGAAACTCACCGCTATGGGGGCTTCCACGACCTGATAGTCCATCTGCTTGAAACGGATCATCGTCTCGGGGAAGAGGTTTTCATATTTGCCCGCCAGCTCACGCAGCACTTCGTTGGTCGTCTTGATGGAGCGGGTCTTCACGATAATCTGGGCGGTCTGGGGCGAGGGCAGGATAGGTGTATATGTCGCAGCGAAGCGCGGGGCGCCAGTGCCGACGAACGACGTGGCGGAGACTATACGCCTGTCTTTCAGGAGGATACTCACCAGCGAATCCGTCCGGCTGCGGGTCGTCTGGATGTCGTTGCCGGCATCGCAGTAGAGCTCCACGACGAAGAAGTCGCGGGCGGCCTTTGGCAGCATCTGGATATTCAGCCTGGAGAACATCAGCAGTCCCAGGCCCACGGCCACGACGCCTATGGTAATTGTCACCACGGGGTGCTTGAAGCAGTGCTCCAGGCACCATTCATAGACCTTCTGGATGGCGGCAAAAAACGCGTCCTGGGCCCTCGAGATGAAACTTTTCCTCTCGGGCGCCCCTGTGCCTATGAACTTGACTTCCAGCGATGGAACGACCGTGACTGCATAGAAAAGCGAGGTCATCAGGGCCGTCAGGATGATCCAGGGGAAGAGCTTGACGAAGTCTCCCAGATAGCCCGTGATGATGCGGAGCATAGGGAAGAACATCAGGCATATGGCGAGGGTCGCTATGAAGGTGGGCTTGAACAGCTCCCTAGCGCTGGATGCCGCGGCATCGACGCCTTTGTAGCCCATATCCAGATGCATCATATAGCCGTCCATCGTGATGATGGAGTCGTCCACTATCATTCCCAGCACGACAATCAGCGCGGCGAGGGTCACAGTGTTCAGGGGGATGCCTGTCATATACATCACCGCCACCGTCACGGCTATGCACACCGGGACGCCCGAGCTGGCGATGAGCGCCGAGCGCATCGGGAACAGCATCAGCATCACAAGGACCACCACCAGCATAGCGATCAGCAGGTCGCGCAGGAATGACCACACGCTGCTGTCCACCACCTGCGGCTGGTCGAAGATACGGGTGATCCGCACGCTTTCGGGGAGGGTCTGCCGGTAGGCGGAGAGCACCTTTTCCACCTCTTCGCCGAAGGCTACGATATTGTTGTCGGGCCTCATCACGACGTTGACGATGAGGCAGGAATTGCCGTTGAAGGATATGAAGGACGAAGGGGTCTTGCAGCGCCGCTCCACCTTTGCTATATCCTTGAGTCTCACCACATTGCCTTCTCCGTCGGAATAGACTATCCGCTCGGCGACTTCCTGCTCGCTGCCCACGGATTCGACCACGTGGATGGAGGAGCGGGTGTAGTCGGTGACGAAGGTGCCGGCGGGCACGCTGAGCGAGGCGCTGCGGTATTCAAGGAAGAGCTGGGAGGGGTTGATGCCATATGCCGAAAGCCTGTCGCGGTCCACCGTCACGGCTATCTCCTCCTGCTGGCCGCCAAGGACCTCGGCTTTTGCCAGGTCGGGGATATGGCGGAGGTTCTCGCACAGTTCGTCTGCATATTCTTCCAGCTCGCCGTAGCTCTTGTCCGGGGATTCCATCGCTATGAGCAGGGAGCTGGTGTTGCTGAAGTCGTCAAGGACGGCGACGGCAAGGACCCCTGCCGGGAGCAACTGCTTGCGGGCCTGGAGGCCTAGCTTTATCTTGGACCATATCTCATCCTTGAGCCTCTGGGGGATGCTTTCTTCCAGGTCGACATATATGTAGCATATGCCTTCCTTGCTGACGGAGCGGAGGCTCTGGCGGTGTATCTCCTTGAATGTGAAGAGGTAGTCCTCGAGGGGCTTGGTGAGGCGGGCTTCGACCTGCTCGGCGGTGGCGCCGGGGTATATGCCTGCAACCAGGCCCTGCTTAATCTGGAATGTGGGGAATTCGTCCTTGTTCATCCGGCCAAGGCCGAATATGCCGACGGCCACCAGGGCCAGGATTATCAGGGCGACCAGCCCCTTTTCCCTGACCGACCACCGGACCCAGGAGGCTATGCCCCTGTTCCTGGACATCCCCGGTAACTTCATCACTGGGTGGTGTTTACGTTCATTCCCGTGGAGACCTTGCGGGCTCCTTCCACTATCACCAGATCACCTTCGGCGAGGCCTTCGGATATGACTATCCCGTTGCCGCTGAAGCCGTCGATGCTGACATATTTCTTGTCCACCCTGCCGCCCGTCGCCGTCCAGACGAACCTGCCGCCGGTGTCGGTGAGCACCGACGAGGCGGGGATGACCGCGCATTCGCGGCCCTGGGACTCAAGGCGCACCTTGCAGACCATTCCGGGCAGCACTTCCCTGGCGCCTTCGGGCAGGGCGACCGTGCAGTCATAGCTGCGCGAGAGCGGCGATGCCACGAGGCCCTTGCGTTCGAGCCGGCCGGTGAATGACTTGCCTATTGCAGTCACTTCGATGGAGGCGTTGGTGCCTTCGGAGTATTTATAGTACTCGTTCTCCGGGAGGGAGAAGTGGATTTCGGGGGTGCTGACATCGAGGATTTCCAGGATGGGCTGGGCTATGGAGACCTCGGTCCCTACGACCGGCCAGACCTTGTTGACTACCCCGCTGAAGGGGGCCTTGAGGGTGAGGCGGTCCCTGGTGTCGCGGGCGGCCGCTTCTGCGGCGCGGGCCTCTTCGACCTTGGTTTTCAGCGCATTATAGTCCACTTCCGTTACGGCACCGCTCTCGTAGACGCTCTGCATTCTCTTCATCGCGTCCTCGGCCTGGGCCAGCCTTGAGGCTGCGGCCTTGAAACTGCTCTGGACTGCCTGGGAGCTGACTTTTCCGAGCACCTGGCCTTTGGTCACAGCGGTGCCTTCCCTGGCGCTGAGGGACTCCAGCGTGCCCGGGGCCGGGGCGCTCAGGATGGCGCTGCGGGAGCTGGACACCGTGCCCACATAGGCCGTGCTACCCGAGATGCGGTCCATATGGACGCTCACCACCTTCACGGTGACGGGCGCTGACGGGACGGGGGTCTGGCGGAAGGACACCTTCCTCTTGCAGCCTGCGCCCAGGGCGAGGACCGTCAGCAATATGATTACGTGCTTATTCATTCTCGGTTGCGATGCAGTTAACCCTCGAGGCGGTCACCACCCCGTCGAAGCCATCTTCGTGATATTCACCCTCATACTCGAGGTCGAGCAGGACCATATTGTCGTAGCGCTTGCCGGTGCCGCTCACCGAAAGTTCCATCTGGCGGGTGAGAAGGCCGCTGCCGGTGCGGACCGGGAGGAAACGCCTGGTCTTGCCCAGGGTGATGTCGCTCCCGGATGCTTTGGCCGGGATGACCACAGGGTCGCCGGCGGTTATGTTCATAGTGAGGATCATCTCGTCCCCTTCCTTGCTCAGGATGTGCATCTGGCCGCTCTCGGTACCCAGGTGGCGGACCACGACGGTGTCACGCGAGGCGATGGTGTCGTTCTTCGTGTGGTAGTTGAACGTGGAGTCCCTGAACAGCGTCAGTGAGCCTATTCCCACAGTGTGCACTATGGTGTCGATCTTGACGGTGTCCACCTTCACCTGGAAGAGTTTCCCGGTCACGTCTATGCTTCCGCCCGTCTTGAAGGAATAGTGGCCCTTGAATGAAGCAGGGCCCTGCTTGTTACAGCCCGGCAGGCACATCACCGCCGCCAGTATTATTATATATAGGGTCTTTTTCATATCCTCCAATGCAGTTAAGACTGCAAATTTACACAAAAAATAGCAATACCAAAAAAGCGGTGGCCACAAGGTCACCGCTTTTTCGAGTGAGGCTTAGCAGATTTGAACTGCTGACCTCTTGCCTGTCAAGCAAGCGCTCTAAACCAACTGAGCTAAAGCCTCGAAAAGGACTGCAAAGTTAGCAAAGATTTTTCTACTTCCAAAAAAAACTTCACTTTTTTCCTACAGCCTCGTGATGTGGAGGTTTCTCCAGCGCACCTTGATGCCGCCGCCGTCGTGGATCTGGAGGGCGATGCGGCCGTGGCCGCGGCCGACCAACGCGTCGGTAATGTCCACCATAGGCTCGCCGTTGAGCCAGGTCTGGATGTGGTCGCCCTTGGCGAGGATGCGCATAGTGTTCCAGTCGCCTTCCTTGAGGATATCTTCCTTCTCATCAGGGATTTGGACCAGCCAGCCGCGGCCGTAGGACTCATAGATTCCGGCGGTGTCATTACCCCTCGGGGCTACCTCGACCTGCCAGCCGCTGACGATTGCCGGGCGCTCGATGGTGGAACGGAAGAAGACGCCGGAGTTGCCGTTGGCTTCCTGCTTGAACTCGAGGGTGAGGTCAAAATCGTCGTAGTAGTCCTGGGTGGCACAATATCCGTAGAGGGAGTGGTCCTCGGCGCTCTCGCACACAAGGGTGCCTTCATCGACATACCACTTGTCGCGACCGTAGACGATCCAGCCGGTGAGGTCCTTGCCGTTAAACAGGTCCTTCTCTTCGACCTTGGAAGGCAACTCCTTGATTTTTATGTTCTTGAACCAGGCGGGATAGCCGTGGTCCTGGAGGCAGATGTGTCCTTTGCGGGCCATACCATACTCGGGGGCGTTCTCCCATTTGCCTGAGTCCTTACGGGCGAACCAGTCAGGGGTCCAGGCATCGAATTCGACGGTCACCTCGCCGTTGAGCCAGTAGGTCACGTGGCCGTTGTCGAAGACTATGCGGGAGGTGTTCCACTCCCCTGCAGGACGAAGCTTACGGGTCTCGAAATCAGGGACATACATAGCGTAGTCCACAGCGCAGCGCTGCCAGGGTTCGAGGCCATATCCGTTCACTTCCTCCCAGTTCTCGTCGTCGATGAGCTGGTATTCCGGACCGGTGACATACGGCACCGGGAACTTGGCGCCTTCCATCACGTGGTAGAGCATTCCGGAGTTGCCGCCGCGGGAAATCTTCCAGTCCCAGACGAGGTCAAAATTAGCATACTCCTTGTCGGTCACTATATAGCCACTGGCGTCACTGCCTTCGCCTTCTGCGCGTATGGTGCCGTTCTCCACGACCCAGGGGCCGGTTAGGGCCTCGCCGTTGAAATCGCGCCAGCCGTCAAGGGTCTTTCCGTCGAAGAGGAGCTCCCAGCCTTCAGCTTTCTCCTTGGATGTCAGTTTGTTATCCTGCGAGCAGGAAGAGGCCAGGGTGCCGACCGAGGCAATGGCCGCGAGAATCAGTATTGCTTTTTTCATAATGGAATTGTTATCTGTGAGTGCAAAAATAAGCAATATTTCTGTAAGGAAGTGCAAAAAAACGAAAAAAGTTTTGGTGTTTTCAAGAAAAGTGCTTACATTTGCAGTCCCGATTTGGGAAAGAAACATTGGAGGACTCGTTAGCTCAGTTGGTAGAGCATCACACTTTTAATGTGGGGGTCTCGGGTTCGAGCCCCGAACGGGTCACAAAGACATATACCAGCACCCTTAGCTCAGCTGGTAGAGCAGCTGACTCTTAATCAGCGGGTCTAGGGTTCGAGTCCCTAAGGGTGCACACGGAAAGGAGAACGGTTTCGACCGCTCTCCTTTTTGCATATGCCTTTTTGGAGTCTTACTCCCCCTTGGCGGCTTCTTCTGCTTCGAGGATGGTGTAGGCGACTTTGCCGACGAGGGTTGTGGGGAGGGAGTCGCGGAATTCGATTTCGGAGGGGAGGGCGTAACGGGCGATGTGCTTCTTGCAGTAGGCACGCAGTTCCTCTTCGATTTCGGGGCTGGGGGCGAAGCCGTCGCGCAGGACGACGAAAGCCTTGACTCTCTGCATTTTAAGGGAGTCCTTCACGCCGATGACGCAGCTGCGCTGGACGGCGGGGTGGCCTTCGATTATGTTTTCGAGCTGGGAGGGGTAGACGTTGTAGCCGCTGGTGACGATCATACGTTTGATCCTCTGGCGGAAGTATATGAAGCCTTCGTCGTCCATCTTGCCGAGGTCGCCGGTGTGGAGCCAGGTGTGGCCGTCAGCGTGGACGCGGAGGGCCTGGGCGTTCTCTTCCTCGTGGCCGATATATCCGAGCATCATCGAGGGGCCGGTGAGGCATATTTCGCCTTCTTCGCCATAGGGCAGTTCGTCGCAGGCGCCGGGGGTGCAAATCTTGAAATATGTGTCCGGGAACGGTATGCCGATGGAGCCTTCCTTTTCCTTGTTATAAGGGGTGAGGCAGCAGGCGGTGACGCACTCCGTGGTGCCGTAGCCCTCGCGGACGCGCACGTGGGCGCCGTGTTCCTTAAGGAAGAGGTCGAACTTCTTCTTGAGCTCTATGGTCAGCGAGTCGCCGCCGGAGAAAACGCCCTCCAGGCAGCTCAGGTCGGCGCCGTCGAGGTAGCGGTTGCGGGTGATGGCCTCGAACAGGGTCGGGACGCCGGCTATGAAGTTGGGCTGGGTCTTGCGTATGAGCTTGGCGTAGCTCTTGACATTGAAGCGGGGCACGAGGATGGATGTGCCGCCCAGGAACATCATCGTGTGGATGCACACACCCAGGCCGAAGCCGTGGAACACGGGCATCGCCGCCAGCATCCTGGTGTGGCGGACCTCCTTGTTGCACATAGTGCCGGTCTGGATGGCTAAAGCATTGAAATTCAGGTCGGAAAGCATTATGCCCTTGGTCGTGCCGGTCGTGCCTCCGGAGAAGAGGACGACAGCCTCGGAGCGGTAGTCCTTCTTCGCGACATACCCGTCAGTAACGCTCTCCCCCATCGCGATGAATTCCTTCCACAGTATATCGCACCCGTTCTTCTCCACCTTGGGGAACTTGCGCTCCGTCAGGAGCTTCTGGCCGATATTGAGCGGGAACTTCAGTTCGTCGGAGACGCGGCATATGATGAGCCTGGATATGTTACGCAACTTCTTGACTTCCAAGAATTTCGCATAGAACTGATCCAGGGTCACGGCAACATCGCAGAGGGCTTCGTCCATATAGAAGGCCAGCTCGGTCTCGGCCGAGAGGGGATGCACCATAGTGGGGATAGCGCCTATGCGGTTAAGGCCATACAGGCAGAAAATGGCCTGCGGCACATTCGGAAGGCACACCAGCACTCTCTGGCGGGGGCGCACTCCGAGGGCCCAAAAGCTCCGGGCCACGCGGTCAACCTCCAGGGCGAGGCGGTTGTAGCTCGTCTCCTTTCCCATAAAGGTCAGTGCCGGGAAATCCTTCTCTGCAGCGGCCCGTTCAAGGACCGCCTCCGACATCGTCTTCTCGCTGTATTCGAGATGCGGAGCCACTTCCCCATAGCTTTCCATCCACGGGGCTGATATGTTTTCTGCGTTGAATATCATATTTTTAGTCTATCTCTATGGGAGTCGATGCCGGGAGGTCCAGAAGCTCAGGATTCTGGAATATCTTGCGAAGCAGGCGCATGGTCTTGGCGAAATAGTATCCGTCGGCTATGCGTTCGTCTATCGTCAAGCCCAGCTTGATGGTGTTCTTCATCTGGAATGTACCGTCTTCGTTAAAGAAGGGTATCTTCTTAGCCTCGCCTATCGTCACGAACAGGGACACCGTGCCCCAGTCGAAGAGGTGGTGGTAGTCGGCGTTCATCTTGATGGAGCCGAGGTTGGTCAGGTAGGCGCTGGAATATGAAGGGTCGTCAGCGGCAAGGCCTTTTGGATATATACCGAAATATTCCATCGTGCGCAACCCCCACATCATCAGCTTGAAAGCCGGCCTGGGGAAGTGCTTCACAAACTCGAGCACATTGTCCACTCCGATGGCCTGATGGTCTGAACGCACCTTGGTCACGAGTTTGTGGACATAGGTGTGGACCTGCTCGATGGGGGCTTCACCATCGGGGTTCAGCACGAACTTGGCCATCGATTCCTCGGCCTCGTCGGTGAACTTGCGCTTGACGTTGAAAGCTATCTGGATGGAATCTCGCTCGAAATAGTGCCCACCGCTGATGAAATAGTTCATCTTGGGACGCAGATATATGGTCTTCGCTATGGCCGCGGTGATGAAATGGAACCACGTATATTTGAATTCAGGATTCCCGGCGTTCTTCCCGGCAAGATACCTGTCAACTTCCGTGAGGTCCATCACCTCACCGAGAACCGCCTCATTATCAGTCCTTCTGCGGAACATATAAGGCATCATCGTGTGCAAGGGGTCAAGTCCCCTGAGACGGTATGCGTCCCACCGGTCTCCCCAGCGCTTCTTTCTTTGAGTCATACCTAGGTCTAGTTTAGTTTGGTCGTCCAAAGTTACAAAATAATGCAAAAAAAACAATCACTCCCCACCTTTATGGCCGAAAATGCTACGACATTTTTGCAAAAAGGAAAAATAATTAGTAATTTTCGCTTGCCTTAAAAAACGTGTTATGAGAACCTTACTGAAAAACGCCAGAATTTACGACGGAGGCGGCAGCGACCCTTTCAAGGGTGATATCCTCCTGGAAGACGAGCACATTGCCGCCGTTGCTCCCCAACTCAGCGAAACTGCTGACAAGATTATCGACCTGGAGGGGCTGAGCGTCTCTTCCGGATTCTTTGACGCCCATTCCCACAATGACTGGTTCGCCGTCAAAAAAGAGCCCCTGAAGTATTTTGAACCGTTTATCCGTCAGGGTATTACGTCGTTTATTACGGGCAATTGCGGAATGTCTGCCGCAGGCTTTGAACCGGATACTCCAAATCTTGACAAACTGGGCGCCGGCCTTTTCCACTGCAACGACGGCACCTGCACCGGAATATATCCTACGGTCAGCTCTTTCTTCAAGGCCATAGACCATAATACTCCCTGCAATATCGCACTGATCGTGGGCCACTGCACGGCACGTTCGTCCGTGGCCGGATGGGAAAGCCGCGAACTTACCCCGCAGGAGAAGGAGCGTATGCTCGGCCTTATGGAACAGGGCCTTAAGGAGGGTGCCTGCGGCCTTTCACTCGGTATGATGTACGAGCCCGGACGCTATACCTCCGTGGCCGAGACCCGGGAGGTCGCTCTCCTTGCGGAGAAATATGACCGCCCTCTGACTGTCCACGCAAGGGCGCTCTCGGCCATCACTATGGACTATCCCCTGCTGGGCCGGGCCCATAATCTCCGCGCACTGGACGAACTCGTTCAAATGTCCAAAGGCACGCACCTGAAGCTTCAGTATTCCCACGCAATATTCGTAGGGTCGGGGACCTTCAAGACCAAGGACGAACTTCACCGCATTCTGGACGATCTCAGGGAGCAGGGCATAGATGCCTGGTTCGATATCTACAACGAGACTATGGGCGTCTCCACGATGACGGTCTTCCTGCCTACCTGGTTCCAGGAACTCACTCCCGAGGAGCGCCGCAAACCTATGAACCAGCTTCGCCTCAAGCTTGTCTTCAACAGTTTGATCCTAAAGATGTTAGGCTTTGGCTGGAAGGATATCCAGATCGCCTGGCTCGGTCCCGGTATGGAGAAATATGAAGGCAAGACTATCTGGCAGATCGCCAAGGAGGAAGGCAAGTCCTACTACGACACCTATATGAAACTGGCCGAACTGTCAAACTTCAAGGGGCGCGCCAATATGGGCCAGTACACTACCCCGGAAATCATCCACTGGCAGTCCAAGATGGACAATGTGCTTTATATGACCGATGCCTGGGTGGAGGAGAACGGTATACAGAATCCGGCCATATACGACTGTTTCCCGAAGTTCATCCAGGATTCACTGCTTGGCAAGGGCGACACCATGCCACGCACGATACGGAAAATGACCGGAGCCGTTGCCGACCGCTTCTCCATTCCGAAGCGCGGCTACCTCAAACCGGGCTATTTTGCCGACCTGACCGTTTTCGACGAGTCCGAGATGGCCTCCGCCACGCCGGACCAGGAGCGTGCTTTCGGCATCCGCCGCGTCTTCATCAACGGCCACGAAGTCCTCTCCGACGGCGTCCTCGACACCGACGCCCTCAAGACCTCCGGCCAGGCCATGAGGACTGCGGTGAATAATTATCGAACTTATGAGTGCGTTGTGGGCGCGAAGGCAAACTACGGAAGCTTGAAGATAATGGGGAAGGTGTAGGTTACGCGGACAGGGCTGCCTTCCTGATAACCGGGCGTCCACTGGGGCGAAGACGACACCACGCGGATCGCTTCCTCGTCCAGCAGCGGATTCACGCCACGGAGTACTTTTACATTCGCCACGGTACCGTCAGCTTCCACGGTAAACTGCAGGGTGACTCGTCCCGAAATGTTATTCTTCTTGGCTTCGTAGGGGTAATTCACATTTTCATTCACCCACTGGGCAAAGGTATTGGCATCACCGCCATTGAAGCAGGGCTTCACTTCGACCAACTGGAAGGGGATGGTTTCGGCCTCGGCCGCAGCCTTGGTCTCCTGAACGGGAGCCGGAATCTCTTCTGCGGGAGCCGCAGCCTTGTTTTTCTTGGAGGGATTGCAGGCATACACTACAATGGCCAGCAGGGGGAGGACAGCCAGATACGACAGACGCATCCAGCCGGATGAACAGGGTTTTAACATCATGGTAATACGGTTTTTAAGTTGGGCGTGCTGGAAGCCGCTGGCCAGGGAGAAACGCTGTTCCCCCACGGCTTTTCGCACTAGTAAAAGTTGGTATTGTGTTGCATCGATGCCTTGTTTGATTACGCCTTCATCGGCCTCGTATTCGTGCAGGAGGCCCAGCTCGGTACGCGCCATCCACACCAGCGGGTTCCACCACCAGACCATCTGAATGAGGTGGAAAAGGAACAAGTCCAGATAGTGCCGGCACTTTACGTGCATAGTCTCGTGCCGGAAGATGGCCGGGTTCTCCTCCAGGTCCTGCCGGCCGATGTATACCGTTTTTCCGTAGGTGAAGGAGGGGAGTGTCCGGCCCAGAATGACGGTTTCGATGCCGTTGATCCGTGTTTTCTCACCGCCGGATACGCGCCGATGCAGGGCAATGGCGCTCACCAGGGTATAGACTGCGACGGCAATCGCTCCCGCGATGTACAGGAACAGGATCACCTCGGGCCAGTTGATGGGGGCGGCGACGTTGACATCGGCCATCCCTTCTATGTCTGTCATCGTAAGCGGGCCGGCCGATGTCATCGACACCGGAGCCGTGCGCAGCCTCAGGAGCGGCAGCAGGACGCACACCAGCGAGCCTGCGAGCAGGGCCGCGCGGTTAAAGCGGAAGAAGGTGGTGCGCCGCATCACCAGGATGTAGAACGCGTAGAAGATGCCCAGATACAGGCCGGCGCGCGCTATAAATAATAGGAATGCGTTCATTGCTTCTTGCTTTCTATGGATGCGATGAGGGCTTTGAGCTCTTCCAGCTCGATCTTGTCTTCCTCCACGAACTGTGATACCAGTGAAGTGTAGGAATTGTTGTAGTACTGGGCCACCACTTCCGATACGGTGCTTCCCCGGTATGCCCGTTCACTGATCTTCACCTTGTATCGGAACGAATTGGCCATGGGTTCACGCTCCAGGAATCCTTTTTCTTCCAGGAACTTGACCAGTGTTGCCACCGTATTGTAATGCGGTTTGGGTTCCGGGATATACGAGATAAGGTCCCGGATGAACATACTTCCGTGTTCCCAGAAGATGTTCATCAGCATTTCTTCCTTTGCCGTCAGTTTCTGTTTCATCTTTTAACAGTTTATCTGCAGCAAAGATAAGTGATTATTTTTATATCTCCTAATTTTTTTAGGAGTTTTCCGTAATTTTGTAGGAGTTTGACATTTGCCTGGACTTGGCCCTGCCGCGCTGCGATGCTTTACTCCGATAAATCCGAATTTAGCGAATACAAAGATAAGTCTTTTATCAGAATAGCCTAACGTAAGCGCCGTCCTGCCCCGCTACACGTCCAAATTATCGAACTATTTTGAGGACTTGCAGAAGCTTGATGCGTTCGCGCAAAGTATTGAATATCTGCTAGCTGATGACGATAAAGAAAAGAAGAATCACTAAGGAGACCTCCCGAAAACTGAGAATACACACCACATAAGCGGACTAATCAACCGATTCACATCCATATAGAACTAATCATTCCTAAACAGAGTTTTGGGAGCAAGCATTTTTCTAACAATATTCTCCGTATTCGCACCCGATGTTCTCCGCGTGGATGCGGTCAATGAGTTTTCCCTGATG
>JAEEGL016207454.1_pt1 | contig 28866 bp, 29 predicted proteins | sample 9134231 | NCBI WGS metagenome assembly JAEEGL01 (sample SAMN16246548, study PRJNA631951) | gut metagenome | biome: gut microbiome; feature: rumen; material: fiber-attached | host: Bos | place: Iran: Karaj | collected 2018-10 | reverse complement strand
CACAGAAGTAAGCTGTCGTTGCGATAAATGGCACGAGTGTTCTCTACCAGGGCGGTAAGTGTCGTGTAGCGCGACCTTATCTCGTCGAAATGAGGATATCCAGCCTTGATGATATGCATTGCCGTGTCGTAATACTTTTGAGACTCGTCGTAGTTCTCATACATCTCGTAAAGCACATCTGCCATACGCAACGCCGACTTGGCTTTCTGCGAGGGGTTGGCGGTTGCGAGGGCGACGGATTTCCTAAAGTTGTCGCATGCCTTTTTCGCATCTTTCATTCCCAGATACATCTCCGCTTTCGCATAGTATATCTGGTCCTTGAATTCCTCGTTTTTTTTGTCTTTCAACATCTTGTCAAGGCTGCGCTCCACATCGGCGAGATTAGTGTGCTCTTCAGTGGCACACGACGCTATATTGATTCTGGCGTTGAACTCCATAACATAGTCAGGCCTGCAGCTCAACACCTTCTCGAAGTATTTTGACGCCGTGGGGCGCTTGTCGAGTTTCTGATATATCTGCGCCATGATGAAATACAGACGAGCCTTGGTTTTATGGTCCTTTGTCTCATCAAGAGCCAGACGGATATACTGCACCGCCTTCTTGTATTTCTCTTGCGGGAGGACAGCCTCAACCATGGCCATATAAAGCTTATCAGCCAATTTGGGCGAGAAATTATCTTTAGCCTGGTCGTTCACCAGCTGGTCGAGCGCCGACTCAGCGTCGGTGAACTGCTTCTCTTGCGTCAGGCATCTGGCCAACAATATCTTGGCCTCGTCGCCCTCCACACTGCCTGAATACTGAGTCATTATAAGCCTACAAGTGTTGGCAGTAGCGGCATAATCCTGTTTCTCAAATGAGGCGTAAGCTGTCAGCAGGTAACAGTTTTTCACATATTTGACAAATTCCTTGCCTTGCAGGTAGATGCTGTGTTTTTTTATGCCCTTGATTCCCTTTTCAATGGCCTTGTCCATCTCGGGGAATATCTTCATGGCCTGCTCTTTTGAACCTATCTGGTAAACAGGGAGTATCTGTGTATAGTCGTCGTTGAACGTCTTACTGAGCTTTCTGAGTCCTTCGCGATAGCTCTCATTGCCGTTCCACCATACATTGTAATGGCATGTTGTGTTGTGGTACTTGACATTAGCCCAGTTGGCCTTCCTCGTCGAGCAACCATATAAAAGCAACACACACAGCACAATGGAGGTGAGAACAGCATCTTTTACATTATGTCGACTCAAAAAATTCATTAGATCAAATAACGGCTTTTTTACATTTTTATTGCGCAGCCACAGCCTTTATCGTCCATCCCATTGTTATTTATCAAACATTGAATCTAAAATGCATAATGTCGCCGTCTTGGACCACATAGTCCTTGCCTTCCACAGATATCTTGCCCGCCTCCCTGCATTTCGCCTCGCTGCCGAGAGCCACATAGTCGTCGTATTTTATCACCTCGGCGCGTATAAAGCCACGCTCGAAGTCACTATGTATAATTCCCGCTGTCTGAGGAGCTTTCATGCCTTTCTTAAAAGTCCATGCGCGGCATTCTTTTGGTCCGGCGGTAAGGAATGTCTGCAGATTAAGAAGTTTGTAGGCTGCTTTTATCAACCTATTGACACCCGATTCCTTAAGACCTAGGTCTTCCAAAAACATCTGCTTTTCCTCATAGGTCTCCAACTCGGCGATATCGGCCTCAATACCCGCTCCAATCACCAGAACCTCAGCTTCTTCGTCTTTCACAGCCTCGCGCACCATGTCCACGTAGCGGTTACCCGAAACAACTGAGCCCTCGTCAACATTGCACACATATAGTATCGGCTTGGCAGTAAGCAACATCAGCTCCTTTGCCGCCTCCTGCTGTGATTCGTCGAGTTTAACGGTTCTGGCGCTCTTCCCGGCCAACAAAGCATCCTTATAGAGGTTCATCACCTCCACAAGTTTCTTCGCCTTTGCATCGCCACCGGTTTTCGCTTTCTTCTCCTCCTTGGCATAACGGTTCTCTATCGTCTCCAAATCTTTAAACTGTAGTTCCAAATCAATTGTCATCTTGTCTCTAACAGGGTCGACCGAACCGTCCACATGTGTCACATTGTCGTCATCAAAACAACGCAGCACATGAATTATGGCATCCGTAGTACGTATATCACCGAGAAACTTGTTGCCAAGGCCCTCGCCTTTCGACGCGCCCTTCACCAATCCCGCAATGTCCACGATCTCGACAGTCGCCGGTACAACACTTGCCGGATGCTCTATCTCCACCAGTTTGTTAAGTCTCTCGTCGGGCACCGTTATCACACCCACATTGGGTTCTATTGTGCAGAATGGAAAATTGGCGGCTTGCGCCTTTGCGTTGCTCAAACAGTTAAAAAGTGTTGATTTGCCCACATTCGGCAATCCCACGATTCCACATTGTAATGACATGAGTTATAAAAGTTAAAAGTTTTATAGGTTGATATTTTTATTTGTTGATATGGTACAAGGGGCTTTTGTTTTAGTTTTTCGTTATCGATAAAGATTAAAGTCACCACCTTAATACGTGCGGCGCTCATACTGCTCGAGGGAGAGGCGCTCACGTTCGGTTATCCCTTGCGGGGATGTGTTAGTTTGACGTTCCTGCTTTGTGTTATGCTTCACCTCTTTTCTGTCAACATTTCTTGTCCTGTCATTCATTCCACCTTTACTTGATGTTAATGTGTATTTGGAACTATTCGACTGACGATTATTATCCTTAGAAATAGGTCGTGCCTTGGGTCTTGGAGGTGCTTTTGTCGACAAATACTCCGGCGAACCAGGGTTTACATACCCACACATCTCCGACTCACTGTTTCCCTCATATTGTGTTGTGCGCAACGTTATATGGAAGCATGAGCCGCGCTCATATTTCACATAACATAGTCCTTCATATCTCAATTCATACAAAGCCAATGAAAGCATCTGTTTGCACATGTCCACAACAGTGTCTCTCCCGCTCGCCACATGCTCATATCTCTGAGCCGAAATATCGAACGTGGTGCCATAAATATGACAGGAAGTGTCGGTGGCGTTACGGTTGACACGACGGAGCCTCCGCTCGCTGTGTTCTGTGCGCAAAGCACTGGTCACTATTATCTTATATCGTCCATGACTTGCGTAATGCTCATTCATGAGCTGCGAGAACCGCTCGGCGACATATTCGAGCAGCAGCGCAGCCTCCGGAACGAGGTAGGGTGTTGAGTGATACATGGTGTCTACAGTATATAACTCCGTGCTGAAAATAGGCACCAGTTCTTTGCTTTTCGAGGGGTCGCCAAGCTTGTCTGGATCTATTCCGTTGACTCTTGCAGCGCTGAGTTGCACATAGTTGGAGTCATTAAACACCTCGCGGAGCTGTATGGCCCGATAGTTTATGGTTGGAATCGAGCCACGAACAATACGTTTTCTGTACACTAAATCAGCCTCTTCAACCGCCTGACCGGATCGTACTTTATTTTTCAGTATAGAATTGCTCGCACCCGTCCTTGACCATACAAAAGCGAACAGCGTCACTGTCGTCACCCCAATTCCGACAAGCGCCAGCATCCTAAACAAACTCTTCGAGACATGCGATCGCTGCCGACTGTCTCTTCGCAAGGATTCTCCGCTTTCGGGTCTGTACATCATAACGCTTGATAGCTTTTAATGGTCACTGTTTTGTCAATTTCAACTGATTGATTTAATTGATGCGTCGATATTCAACGCATAGGTATACAAATCCTTATAATAATAGTCGACAAGGTGAGGATTGTTGGCTGCAACCTCGGGTTCGTCGCCGACAAGAACGGTGCGCATTCCAGCCCTACGGCCGAACATCATGTCGGTAGCCGTGTCGCCAACCATTATCGAATGACGCAGAGAAACACCGAACTCGCGTCGCGCCTGCAGCGCCATACCTATTGACGGTTTGCGCATGAACGAGTGCTCCGATTTTAATGCCGGACAGAAAAAAATCTTGTCCATTCTAGCGCCAGCCGACTCCAACTCCTTGAGAAATGAGTTGTGTATCAACTCTAAATCCCCCACACTCATCAACCCCTTGCCTATCCCCTGCTGATTGGTGACCATGAATATCCTGTCGAAGCGCCGGGCAAATATCACCATTGCCTCGAGTACGCCTTCCAACAATCTGAAATCTTCGGGACGTGTGACGTATCCATCCACAATCCGCTCGTTAATAACACCATCTCTATCCAGAAACAACGACAACATGTTTACATCAACTCTTTTTCAATCAAGTAATTGTTTCTTGTGGACGAGTTCCGGCAAATCAGCTCGCCAAGGAATCCCGCCAAAAACAGCATGGCTCCAAGAATAACAAACAACATTGACAGATAGAACCATACGCTATTGGTCAACGCTATGCGGCCGATGAGGCGAAGCACGCAAACCACCACAAGAGCGATGAAACCCATGAGGAACGAGACCGAACCGACAAGTCCGAAGAAATGCATGGGCTGTTTGCCGAATTTAGACATGAACATTATCGACATCAAGTCGAGGTAGCCGTTAACAAAACGGTTCAAGCCGAACTTTGTAACGCCGAACTCGCGTTTACGATGCTGCACAACCTTCTCACCTATCTTGCTGAATCCTGCCCACTTGGCGATGACAGGGATATATCTGTGCATCTCCCCGTACACCTCTATCGACTTGACAACATCACGTTTATATGCTTTGAGGCCACAGTTGAAGTCATGCAGTTTTATGCCCGACATTTTGCGAGTGGTCCAGTTGAAGAATTTTGAAGGTATGTTTTTTGCGAGCTTTGAGTCATATCTTTTCTTTTTCCATCCCGACACTAGATCGTAGCCCTCCTCTTTAATCATACGGTAAAGTTCCGGAACCTCGTCGGGACTGTCCTGCAGGTCGGCGTCCATAGTAATAACGACATCGCCCTGGGCATGTCCAAATCCAACATTCAAAGCGGCAGACTTACCATAGTTTCTACGGAATTTCACACCCTTGTAACATGGGTTCTTGGCTCGCAGGTCCTCTATCACCTGCCACGAGTTGTCCTTGCTTCCGTCGTCGACCATGATAACTTCATAGCTTAAGCCATGCTCGTTCATTACCCGGTCTATCCATTCCGCCAAATGAGGCAGCGACTCATCTTCATTGAACAATGGTACTACAATACTGATATCCATCTTTTTATTTTGAGTTTAAATGATTTGGGATTCTATACTATCACTTGATTTTTCCTTTTTCAGTTCTGAACACCAACGCCGCCACAAACGCCGACATAATCGACATCACAGCAGTGCGAAAGGCTCCTATAAAAGCCCATGTGTGTAGTTTGTAACTCTTCATAACCTCGATTGTCATGGCCTTTTCCTCGTCAGTTCCCGCGCCGTTTTGCTCTCCCACAATGAAATGGTCCAGGCATCTTCCGGCGAATTCCTTGTCAATCACGCCACCGTAAAACATGAGGAATAGTCCATAGACGATGGCGGCGACGACTCCAAGTCCCAATCCGAAAAGTATCAGTTCCTTGAAAGTCACCTTTCTGTCCGGGAGTTTCGACCTGTACATGTATGCGAACAGCAGAGTGCAGACAAGCAGCACGACATCCGTAACATAGTTTTCAGGCGCATAAATCGGATAATAAATGAGCTTGCAAAACGAAACCGCACCTCCGATGAGAAGTCCAGTCAGAACTCCATCCAAAAGATACGCTTTTCTATAGTTGCCATATATTTCTGATTGATATCGCCTTATAAATTTCATTCCATTTTTTTTGTTTTGCAAAATTACAAAAATTGAGCGTATTGACAAACTTTTTGTATCTTTGCAAAATATTTCAAACATATATTATTGAATAAAAATTATAAATAATTGACAAATATTTACAAACAATGAAAAAGAATGCAATTCTAGTATTATTTGCCTCACTGTTGATGACATCCTGCCTAAAGGATGGCTTCAACGACTTCGAGGCGCTCAAACACCCGATGACGATTCAGGGCGAAGTGAGCCCATCGCTTATGGTTCCTGTAGCGTCTGGTTCAGCGACAATATTCGACATGCTGAAGATGGTACAAATCTCATATGCTCGCATGGAAGTCAACGATCAAGGTATAGTGACCATCACTTACGACACCGCGCAGTCGTTCCATATCGATTTGACAAACGGCAAGGGACGCCGCACGAGCCCCAAAAACTCCGCCATTGTGCACACAGCGCGCAACAGCATCAACGGCTCCGTGGCAATTGACCTGTTTGACAACATCGAGTTTCTTGAAAATGCCGAACTGGAAGTCGACAGCCTCAAGGTTAGCCTCAACGCGTTCGTCGTTGCCCAAGCCAACCAGCAAGCTATTGCGGCATTGGAGACATATCACGTGCATGTCTATTACGACTCACTGTATATCAATGTTGTTGGTAATGACAACAGCATTTATCCTGTAAACATTGCCGCCGACTCCATACCCATCGACAGTCTTATACAGGGACAGAACATCAAGCTGTTCGACAACACCGACATCAGCACCGTCATCAACAAACGCCCCAAGGAGATCCGCTATGGAGCGAGAATGAACATAGCTTTTGAGGCTGCGTTCTTCGCTATGACCGGCATGTCTGAAAACCAGTTTGTGGCCGACTCTATCGGAGTCACCGCCGTTGACATCGACGCCGACATAAAAGTCGAGTTCCCGATATCGGCCTACATCAACAACCTCAGTTATGAGACCGACATCAATTTTGAGCCGTCGTTCCACCTCAACGACCTCGTAATAGACTCCTCTTTCATTTTCCTCAACCTCGACAACGGCATACCTCTCTCAATGGGAGTCAAAGCCTCCTTTGTCAACGGCGCCGGTGTTGAGACATGCGAAATTATCAACACCACCGTAGCTGGCGCCCCTGTCACCGCCACGACACCCCATGTCTCGGACGGTTCGACAAACACGCTCGACACTATCGTCGTCTCCAACGAGGTGTTCCAGGCGTTGCTTGAGACCAAAAAGATCCGCGTCAAAGCCTCGCTCAACACAAGCAATAACGACCTTCAGCAACGTGTGGCCATCAGAGCGAACGACCGGCTTGGCATAAAATTCGCCGCCATGTTAAGGCCGACATACAATGTCAATTTCGACCTTGGCGGGAACAGCGGAAACGACAATCAGGAAGGAGGTGAACAATGAAAACAACCCGTATCTTTATCGCTGCCGCTATAACACTGCTTCTGGCAGTTCCTCTCAAGATATCGGCTCAGAGCAACATCATGTACGGCTCGACCCGCAATCCACTTATGAATTCGGCCAACCCCGCATTCTTCCCCAACCATTCGCGCTTCTATCTGTCTTTGCCTGGAGCCAATGTCAACTTCTCCAGTCCGTTGGCATACAGCAGCATCTTCAAATACGACACCGCTACCCAGAAGACCAACATCAACCTCAACAGCATCCTTGACACCCTTACCGACGACAAGTTACGCCTCGGTACCAACATCAACGCCATTGGATTCGGTATCGACTTCGGCAAGTTTTTCCTGACGTTCTCGACGCAGGCCAAGGTTGATTTCGGCTTTGGAATGCCGAAGGGAATTTACACATTCCTCACCGAAGGCAACGCCAATTATACCGGCGACAATGTTCTCGAGCTGCTTGACGGCAACCTTGTATCCGCGCGTGTTTATGGCGAGGGCGCCCTTGGTTTCGGTATCCGCCTCAACGATTACCTGACCATCGCCGCGCGCGCCAAATTCCTTGTTGGCTACCTCGACCTCTCCGATGCCGGTTCCTCGCTCACCATCCGCACCGAGCCCGACTATTCGGCGATGACCGCCAATCTGGATTTCAACATGAACTACACCTCGGCCATCGATATTCAAGTGGATTCCGCCACCAACGAAACATCGGCCACGGTACGCAGCTACTTTCCTAAAAACTACGGTCTCAATTTCGACCTTGGAGCCCGTTACGCCACCGACCTCTTCGAGGTGTCAGCCAGCATTGTAGACTTGGGACCCGGCATCCACTGGACAGAAGGTATCAAACGAATCGTACCTGCCAACGACGACAACTCGTTCACCTTTAGCGGAGTTGAAGCAAGCACAATTCTGCAGGGCGGTACACTCGACTCCACCTACAGCCAGATGCTTATAGATTCTTTGAAAACACTCACAGAATACAAATTTGTAGACGGCGGTGAAGCATATTGGACCTCCATTCCAACCAAGGTTAACGTTGGCGGAATGCTGCATGTGACTGAGGGTTTCAGCGCCGGACTGCTCTTCCACGGCGAATTTGAGCGAGGCATGGTAAAGGTCGGCGAAGTGTTTAAGAACAAGAATGTAGGCTTCTACAGCCGCACCTCTCTTATTGCCCGTGTCAACATCCACGACTGGGTAGAGGTTGTCGCCTCGGCGTCGGTTCTTTCAAGCAACGGCCATTGGAACTGGGTAAACCCTGGTTTCGGCGTTACTCTCACCCCCTTCCGCGCTTTCCAGATCTACGCCTTCCTCGACTACATTTCCAACCTGTATCTCGTCGACGCCAAAAACCTGAACGTCTCCGTTGGTCTCAATCTATTCCTCGGCAGCAGTTCAGCTAATTAATTCATGTATAACGACTACACCATTCACCATTCTCAAAATAATATGAACAAAAAGACAATCATTCTGTTGTCGTTATTGTCAATGATTCTCCTCGGTGCCTGCAACCGCGACATCGAGGAGTTTCGCTTTACTGGTCGAGTCGTTGGCTCTCAACTCTGCTCCTCGTCGCAGATAGGCTATGCCATCGACATCGTCACACCCGACAGCGTAGGACAATCCGTCAACATATCGGGAACGCAATACCGGAACGCCGTCATGGCGTACAAGGCACCTCGCATCCTGCATATGGACGACACCGTCAACGGTGTCGCCTATTTCACCAAGAGTTATGCGGAACTCAATTGTTTCGGCATATCCGAGTTCGACCTTCCGGAAATGATTATCCTTTCCTTAGACTAAAAAAAACTCTGTTTCACCACTTACAATCAAAACCCACCGTGTCCAACATAGTAGCCATAGTAGGCCGTCCGAATGTCGGCAAATCAACACTCTTCAACAGACTCATTGAGGAACGCAAGGCCATAGTCGACGAGACAGCCGGCGTAACCCGCGACCGCCAATACGGTCATTCCGACTGGAATGGCAAACATTTCTCCGTCATCGACACCGGCGGATATGTCATGGGAGGCGACGACGCCTTCGAGAGCGAAATCCGCGAACAAGTCTCGCTCGCCATTGACGAAGCCGACGTCATCCTGTTCCTTGTCGACGCCAAGGAGGGGCTTACCCCCATGGACGAGGATGTGGCCGAAATGCTGCGTCACTGCAACAAGAAGGTGATGCTCGTTGTCAACAAGTGCGACACCCCGTCGCGACACGACAACATAGGCGAGTTCTATTCCCTTGGACTAGGAGAGCTGTACCCCATAGCCGGCATAACCGGTACCGGTACCGGCGACCTCCTCGACGCTCTGGTTGCCGATTTTGAAGAGGGCGAGATTGAAGAGGACGACGGCCTTCCCCGCATCGCAGTAGTCGGACGTCCCAACGTTGGAAAATCCTCCTTCATCAACGCCATAACCGGGCAACAGCGCAACATAGTGACCCCTATTGCCGGCACCACGCGCGACTCGCTCCTCACCCATTACAACCTATTCGGGTTCGACTTCAACTTTGTCGACACGGCGGGATTGCGCAAAAAACAGAAGGTTAGCGAAGACCTTGAGTTCTACTCCGTCATGCGATCCATCCGCGCCATAGAGAGCAGCGATGTCTGCATTCTAATGCTCGACGCCTCGCAGGGCATAGAGCAGCAGGATCTGAACATCTTCGGACTCATCCAGCGCAACAACAAAGGAGTCGTCCTTGTTGTCAACAAATGGGATTTGATCGAGAAAGACAACAAGACCCACAAAGAATACGAGACGCTGATTCGCGAGCGCATAGCCCCGTTCGATGATGTGCCCATCATATTCACATCGGTCATCAACAAGCAGCGCATACACAAAGTGCTCGAAACCGCCCGTGAGGTATTCAATGCCCGCAGCAGGAAGATATCCACCTCCGAGCTCAACGATGCGCTACTCCCTATCGTCAAGGAGCAGAATCCACCACCCAGCGTCAAAGGCAAATGGGTAAAAATAAAATACATCACTCAGCTGCCCACGCCCTACCCACAGTTTGTATTCTTCTGTAACCTGCCGCAATATGTGCGCGACCCCTACCGCCGATTTGTCGAGAACCGCATGCGCGAGATGTGGGATTTCCATGGTGTTCCTATAAAAATTCATTTCAGAGCCAAATGAGCGACATACGCGTCGATAAATACCTTTGGGCAGTACGCCTGTTCAAGACGCGCAGCCTTGCCACCGACGCCTGTCGGGCTGGCAAAGTCAAGATGAACGGGTTGCCATTAAAGGCATCTCACGAAATCAGCGAAGGCGAAATCTACGAGTTAAACATCGACCAGATGCACCGTGTAGTACAGGTCAAAGCGTTGCTTGCCAACCGCGTTGGAGCCAAGTTGGTTGAGAACTACCTTACTGACCTCACCCCACAAGAGGAATACGAGCGCATCCAGATGGCGCGTCAATATGGTTTCGAGAAACGAGACCGCGGCTCCGGCCGCCCAACCAAACGCGACCGCCGTGAAATTGAGGAATTCAAATACAAATAATCATTCCGGCGGCCCAGATCCAGCCATACTCACCACTGTTGCCATGACACTGACATGGCGCCCATGGCCTTGCACACAATGGAAATAGCCTAAAACCGCAGGGTAACTGAAGCCATAGGTGTGAGTCCGTTCATCCCCCACCCTTGCGTGCCGCACATCAACGAGGGAGTCAACAATGGCGACACATGCAGGCTTATATCGTCTGAAATTTGGAAATCAAACAAATGACCATATACATAAGCGTCCAGCAGATTCAGGCCATAGACCGCGACAGCGACAATGACCGACAGCTGGAAGGTTTTGTCATAAGCCTCATATAAATTGTATATGTTGGACGTCGGCGTTGCTACCATGTCGGGATTATCTGGATACTGAGTGGCGTCGTTATGCTTGACTCGGTAAAGATACTCATCCTTGTAGTATTTCATCTGAGTGAAATTGCTGTAAATGAAATAACCCACTCCGCCTATAGCTCCATAGACTATCGGAACTTTCCACGCCTGACGGTTGTATACCTGGCCGGCACCGGGCAATACCGCCGACAAAATCAACGCTTTTTTCGCGCTATGTCCGCTCATGGTCGCTTGTGGAGCGGACTGCTGCATAACAGCCAGCGTGTCCTGGGCATTCGTTATTGGAACATCAAAAGCCAAAAAAAGAGTAAGGAACAGAATCCATACTCTTGTAGGTGCACACAGCGGAATGTGTGAGCAACGGTATTTATATAGCGTTGTCAATGCTCTTTAATAAGATTAATGATACGCTCGAAATCGCGATCGTTGTTGAAATGGATGGTCAATGTCCCTTTTCCGCGACGGCTGCGTTTAATGTCGACTTCCGACTGCAGGTACTGCTTCAGTGCCGATCGCGAGGCAGCGTGTCGTTCGGGAAGATCCTCTTTTTTGCGCACCGCAGGCTGTGGTTTGGGCTTACCGATCTCTTTGACCATTTGCTCCGTCTGACGGACCGAAAGCTGCTTGTTGATGATTTCGTGAAGCAAGGCAAGATGTGTTTCGGTATCTTCGACATTGACAAGACAACGGGCGTGAGCCATGCTAATCTGATCGCTACTGAGAGCTAACTGAGTTTCGGACGGCAGATTGAGCAAACGTAGGTAGTTGGTTATAGTGGAACGGTTTTTTCCAACCTTCTCGCTCAGCTGTTCATGTGTGAGCTGGCATTCTTCAATCAAAGCGTTGTATGAGAACGCTATCTCCATAGCATTGAGGTTCTCGCGTTGAATGTTCTCTACCAGAGCCATCTCCATCATCTGGGTGTCAGTGGCTATTCGGATATATGCCGGTATTTCCTTGAGTCCGGCAATTTTGGAGGCCCTCAGACGGCGCTCACCAGCTATGAGCTGGTATTTGCCATCGGGCATCTGACGGACGGTGATTGGAGAAATGACCCCCTGCTGTCTGATGGACTGGGCAAGTTCCTCCAAAGCCTCCTGGTCGAATTCCTTGCGAGGCTGGTATGGATTTGCTTCTATTGCCTGAATGTCTATGGTTGTTATGGCGGTAGTCAGATTGGCTTTACCCATTGCGGCGTCGATATCGACATCGGGCAGTATCGACCCCAGACCTCGTCCAAGTCCGCTCGTTTTTTTCTTCGTTGTCATGTTTTTTCCCATATCTGTCACACTTTTTGCATGCCGTTACGGCGCAGTATCTCGTTGGCAAGGTTAAGATAATTGATAGCTCCCGGACATGTGGCGTCGTGCATAATTATAGAACGTCCATAACTGGGTGCTTCAGCCAGTTTGGTGTTGCGGTAAATGAGAGTGTCAAAAACCATCTGTTTGAAATGGCTGCGCACATCCTCGACCACCTGACGCGCCAGACGCAAACGTGAGTCATACATGGTAATCAAAAGTCCCTCTATAGTGAGCGACGGGTTAAGGCGTGTCTGCCCAATTCTGACAGTGTTAAGCAGTTTACCCAAACCTTCGAGAGCGAAATATTCGCTCTGTATGGGGATAATCACCGAGTCGGAAGCCGTAAGGGCATTGATTGTGATAAGACCTAGGGACGGCGAGCAGTCAATGATGATGAAATCGTAGTCGTCGCGTATAGGTGCCAAAGCCTTGGAGATATAAAACTCACGCTGTTTTTCGTTGACCAGATCTATCTCGGCACCAACAAGATCGATACGCGTAGGCAACAGTGACAAATTGGGTGTCTCTGTCTCGACAATGCATTCTTTTGCAGGAGCCTGTCCGAGAAAACACTCATAAGCGCTCTGCTCAACAGTTTCAGGATTCACACCCAAACCGGAAGTGGCATTAGCCTGAGGGTCGGCGTCAATAAGCAGAACCTTATATTCCAAAACAGCCAACGAGGCCGAGAGGTTTGTCGCCGTTGTGGTTTTACCTACACCGCCCTTCTGATTGGCTATCGAAATTATTTTTCCCATTTTTGAGTATTAAAACTTAAAACGTTTCCTTCATCAAATATTGAAATCAATACCGTCTATAACATTCTCATCCTTTGACGGTTCCGAATTTTGAATTGTGTCGTAACGTTCGTTCTCAAAAGCCTCTGGCTCTTCGGGGATAACACCAGTCTCGATAAAATTGATAGCGTTGGTCAAGCCACGCTGGAACTTCTCGAAATCCTCCTTGTAAAGGAACATCTTGTTTTTTTCAAAATAGAAGTTTCCTGTGTTATTGTCAAAAATCTTGCGGCTTTCGGCGATAACAATAAATTTGTCACCTCCCCTGGTCTCTTTCACGTCAAAAAAATATTTGCGTTTTCCTGCGCTAATGGACTGTGAATACAACTCTTCTTTCTGTCTGTTACTGTTATAATCCATAACTTATTTTGATTAAATTTGAATTGGCAAAATTACTGTTTTTTTTTCAAATACACTTCTCTTCTTCTATTTTTTTTGAAAAGAAAGGATTGTTTTATCATTCCCACATCACATCTGTTTATGGGTCATAATGTCGAGGACCACATCGTCAGTCTGGTCCATACCCTCCATGCCAAGACGGCCGAGGTTGCGGATAGAATAGTCAATGTCCCTCTCCGAAAGTCCATCACACGCCTCAACAACTTTATCGTGCAACGCCAGTTCAGCGCAAACAAAAGCGCTGTAAAGACCTGTCGACATCTTAAGAGCGCATGATGGTTTAGCGCCATCGCAAACCATTCCTGCAAGGGTGTTGATCATGTTCTTAATGGCGTAACACATCTGGTCGTAGTTGCCTCCGTGCAAATATGTGATTCCCGAGGTCACACCGATCGATGCGTTAACGATTCCGCACAACGCCGAAAGACGTCCTATGCCTCGCTTGATGTATATGGAAGTAAGGTGACTGAGAATCAGTGCACGGATTATCTGCTCCTCGGATGACGACTTGGCCTTTCCATATTCGTATACAGGCAGCGTACAGGCGATACCCTGGTTGCCACTGCCGCTGTTTGAGTATATAGGCAGCGTGCATCCGTCCATACGGGCATCCGATGCGGCCACGGTGCGTGCGATGACGGTATGAACGATATCACCTGCGGCGTTCTCCATCAGAATACGTCCCGTATTGAGTCCATAGCCTTTCAAACCCTCGTTGGCGGCAGCGCAGTTGAGGTTGACGGTTTCAAGAATAAATCGCAACTCATCTATAGGCGCGGTTGTAGCATAGTCATATACAATACGCTGCGTCAATGCGGGAACACCGCCCGCGTCGGTTTCCGATGCGTTGGAAGGCCCCTCTTTGGCAAGCAGGACATCGTTGTTGCGGGCTATGTAGATGAAGTTGGTATGACGTTTTGAAATGATGGCGGTAGCAGTGTCGTTCCCTTTCTTGCAGATGCACTCTATATACAGTTTGTCCTCACAACGCTCCTTCAACCCGATAAAAATTTTTTCGCCGTTGTTAGCCAGCCACGCCTTTGCCGAAGCCACAGCGTCAGAAGGAACGGTAAGAACTTCGAGCTGTCGTGAGGAATCGCCTGCCGTAAGGGCTATGGCGACAGCTATCGGCAAACCCACCATGCCTGTACCGGGGATGCCTACGCCAAGAGCATTCTTGAAAACATTTTTGCTAAGCAACAGCTCGGTTGTATCGGGCATACATCCAAGCGTTTCGCGAGCTTTCGCGACAGCGAGAGCCACGGCGCCAGGTTCGGTGCATCCCGTTGCCACAACCACCTCTCTCTTAATTAAATCGCGGATTTGCTGACGGACAGACTGTTCCATATATATATTTTCAACTAGTTTTTACAGGTTGGCTAGAAGGCTATAAATATTAAAAATTAAAAAATCTTCTGCCAGTTCTTGTATTCACGTTCACGCCACGGACCGTTGTGGTATACATACGACGCAATCATAGGAATCACAGTAGTACCCTCAGCGTAGACCATCTGCTGAAGTTCTTCCGAAACCTTGCCCCACGAGCCTGCCTCGAGAAGTGTGGACGACGAGCAAGCTCCGTCACGTACATCTGCCACAGTAATCTGGATGGCGTATTTATGCATGGGGACCTCATGACCGAGAATCTCGGCACAAACCACGGTATCCTGGGCGAAATTCTTGGGTGTACCGCCACCGACCATGAAGAGACCTGTCTCGGGCGCAGCCATCTTTATCTTGGTAAGCTCAACGAAATCGCAAACCGAGTCGATGCTCAAATATGGTTTCCCCTGGTTGGCGCGCTCCCACTGGTGCTTGCCGATACCAAAACCGGCAGAGCTGTCAGAGAATGCGGGACAGAAGATTGGCACACCGCACTCATAGCATGTCTGAATAAGGCTTTCTTTCTTAACGCTGCGACCGTTGTGCAGCCATTTGCCAAGCTCATAGATGAACTCGCGCGAGCTGTAGGGACGCGGCTCCAGCATGTTGGCCAGTTCGTATGTTGCGTTGTCGCATGCCTGGAGTTCCTCCTCGTCAATGAATGTGTCGTAAATACGGTCGATGTAAAGTTCACGGAGTTTTGTGTCAGGAATGACATTCTCCTTGGTTCCGATATAGTGCTTGAAGCCAAGAGCCTCAAAAAGATCCATGTCAATAATGGAAGCGCCTGTAGAAACCACAACATCGATCATTTTATTCTTGACCATGTCAACATAAACCTGCATACATCCAGCAGCCGAGGTGGAGCCAGCGATAGTGAGGATATTGGTACACTCTTTCTCGGCACACATTTTCATAAGGATGTCGGCGGCGCGAGCGGTGTCGCGCGAGGTGAACGACATGTGACGCATAGCGTCGATAAGCTCGGTGGAGTTATACTTTTTGATGTCGATGTGCTTGACTGTTTCTTTAAGAAGGTCTTTCTTTTCCATTTTATCTATTATTAATATTATTAAATATTATTGAATTTCAAATTTATATATATATTGTCGCATTGACAACGATGAAGCAAAAATACAAAAAAAAGTGAAAAGCGAAAAAGAATCCTAAAACATCTCCTCATTCTCGTTGTTGGTTTCTGAGTCGATGTCGCGGTTCATCTTTGATTCCAGAATAATTGTTTTCCCTTGCTGACCTACAGAATCGAACGCTGTGTTTGGCGACAGTCCACTTGCCATATTATACTCGCTAAAGGTTTCGCGGTTTTCGAATTTGGCAAACTGTTTGATAAACTTTAGTCTAACTTCGCCCGTTTCGCCACTACGGTGCTTGGAGAGAATTATGTCGGCCATACCGAGAGTTGAACCGTTTGTATCCTCATAAATCTGATAATACTCGGGACGATATATAAACATCACAATATCAGCATCCTGTTCAATAGCACCCGACTCTCTAAGGTCTGACAGCTGAGGTTTTTTTGTACCTCCACGCGTCTCGACGGCACGCGAAAGCTGCGATAGTGCCACCACCGGCAATTCCAACTCCTTGGAAAGAGCTTTCAATTGACGAGAGATGAGGCTTATCTCCTGTTCGCGGTTTCCATTGCGCGACTGCTCGCCTCCGGCCTGCATCAACTGCAGGTAGTCAATAAAGACCATCTGAATATCATGCTGTTGCTTAAGACGGCGGCATTTGGCTCTGAGTTCGAAAATTGATAGCTGAGGAGTGTCGTCAATATAGATTGGAGCTTCGGTAAGCGCTTGTGAACGCGCGTATAGTTGTGTCTTGTCAACATCAGGAAGTTTCTCGCCTTTCTTCAACCTGTCGCCCGAAATGCCCGACTCGCTACTGATTAATCGCATGACAAGTTCAACAGCCGTCATCTCAAGCGAGAAGAAAGCGATAGGTTTTTTCATGTCGACAGCGATATTGCGAGCCATGGTTAGCGCGAAAGCCGTCTTACCCATAGCGGGACGTGCGGCGAGAATGATAAGTGTGCCAGGCTGAAAACCAGCTGTCAACCTGTCGAGCTCAACAAATCCGGAAGGAATGCCGCTGTAAGAGCTGTCGCTGCTTTGAGCGGTCTCAATCTGATTGAAAGCTTTCTTCAACACGTCCTGCATGTTGTGGTATTCTGTATGGAAATTCTTCTCGTCAATCTCCATAAGCGTACGCTCGGTCTTGTCAAGAAGGTCCAACGGATCGGTTGTATCGTCGTAGGCTTCTGTCAATGTCTCGGTACAGACGCGAATAACCTCGCGCTGGATATATTTCTCGGAAATAATGCGTGAATGGAACTCTATATGTGCGGCAGAAACGACCCTGTTGGTCAATTGTGAGAGATACATGGCACCGCCTACAGCCTCAATCAGTCCGTCTTTCATAAGCTGCTGGGTGACAGTAAGCAAGTCGACAGGCTTCGATTGCTCAAAGAGAGTCAAAATAGCTTTGAAAATCATCTGATGCTCAGGTCTGTAGAAATATTCGACACGAAGCATCTGTATAGTATTGTTCAACGCGTTCTGGTCAATCATCAGCGCGCCCAACACAGCCTCTTCAAGTTCTATAGCCTGAGGCGGCGTTTTGCCATTGAGATTGAAGGCTTGTTCGTAAGTAATTCTATCTTTTCTCTTTGCAGTATTTCTCTGTATTGTTTCCATAATGCAAAATTACATGTTTTTTTAAGAAAGCGTATTTTTTGGAACAATTTTTTTTCAACAAAGACGTTACTTACAGAAAACTACCAAAGGTTTTATAATATGTTATTCAATAGTAATTAACTTTAATTTTGACCTTAACTATAACCAAAACGAATCTTTACAAAGTCTTTAAACTTTAACCTTTACTAAAATAGTGAGTGGGAAATATAAAATAATATTAATAGGATTTTTCTTTATCATTCTATCATATTGCACCGACACACAGGCACAGCGAAGACGCAACCGACAAATATTCAAGGCCTACCCAACATTTGGTGCAACAGCGTCACAGATTCGCGGCGACGAACTCAGAGGATTTGACAAATGGGGGTTTACCGCCGGTGTTGGAGCAATGCTCGCACTGTCCGACGACGGATTATGGAACATGTCGATTGAGGCCGACTATTCACAGCGGGGAGCGTTCAACAACACCAACGACCCTTACAGCCTTATTGATTTCACGATGAACTATGTCGACATACCTCTTACGTTACACTTCACCGACCCCTACGGCGGAATGACATTCGGAGCCGGATTTGTATATGGACGCCTTGTTAGACAGCCTCACGGCATGATGCTTATCAACTACAACTATTTTGTTCCCGACACAAGTGATATGGCATTCCTGAAAAACGACTTATCGGTAGCTTTGGATTTCCGTTTTGCCATATGGAAAGGGTTGACAATCAACTTCCGTTATCAACACTCAATACTACCCGTCAAGAAAAACTGGCATTTCACAGAGCATCTCTCCTCCGCGGCAGGCGATGTCGACACATGGTCCAACAACTGCTACAATTCATCGGTAATGATGAGGCTTATGTATGTGTTTGGCGACGACAGACATAAAAAATACGCTCCCAGAAAAGGGAAAACAAAAAAACGCAGAAGATGAAAACAGCTGTATTTCCAGGTTCGTTCGACCCGATAACCACGGGGCACATGGCTTTGATAAAAAAAGCGCTCACTCTGTTCGACAAAATCATTATCGCCGTTGGTGTCAACCGCGATAAAAAAGAGTTTCTCCCCATCGACGAACGTCTAACGCGAATTAAAAAAGCTACAGAAGAGATGCCTCAGGTTGAAGTGGAAAGCTATGACTGTCTGACAACAGACTTCTGTCGCAAGCACAACGCTCGTTTTATACTGCGGGGCATCCGCGACACTTCCGATTTCGAGTACGAACGACGCATTGCCGACATCAACCGCACTGTCGCTCCCGAAATAGAAACAGTGTTTCTTCTCGCCGACCCATCGCAGGCTATTATTAGCTCAACCATGGTTCGCGAACTCGCAGCCTTTGGCAAAGACGTATCAGAATACATGGCATAAAACCACAGCCACTTGATTTTCATCGACACTCCCATAGAATTCCTCAAGGGAGTCGGTCCCGCAAGAGCCGACTTGTTGCGTCGTGAACTTGACATCAACACCTATGGCGACCTGCTGGAATACTTTCCATACCGATATGTCGACCGTTCGAAAGTGTCATCGATTGTGGATATTGACATTGATGAGCCTTATGTTGTGCTGAAAGGAAAGATTTTTGACATGCACACCATCGGCAGCGGAAAATCGACGAGGCTTACAGCCCAACTGCGCGACAATACCGGTCAATTGGAGCTGGTTTGGTTTCAGGGCATTAAATGGATCAGAGACTCGTTAAAGCCCGATGTTGAATATGTGGTTATGGGCAAACCGACAGTGTTCAACGACAGGATAAACATCGCACATCCCGACATTGAGCGAGCCGACTCGCAGTGCGACGGCAACCGTAATTATATACCCATCTACTCCTCGACGGAAAAGCTGAAAGCCAAAGGACTGCACACCAAAGGTATTGCCCGTCTCACAGAACAGCTTCTACGTATGGCGCAAGGCAAAATACCCGAGACTCTGCCCGCCAAAATTCTACAGAAATACAAACTGCCATCACGAGGCAACGCCATCGAGGTGATACACTATCCGGTGCGGCCTCACGACATAGCGCTGTCCATGCAGCGAATGAAATTCGAAGAACTCTTCTTCCTTCAACTCGACTACCAATACTCTAAGCAGGAGCGGCACAAACGCTCGAAAGGATATGTGTTTCCCGTCGTGGGCGACAAATTCAACCGCTTCTATAACGAACAACTCGGATTTGAACTCACCGGGGCCCAGAAACGTGTGGTCAAAGAGATTCGCGCCGACATGAAAACGGGTCACCAGATGAACCGCCTGCTGCAAGGCGACGTGGGAAGCGGAAAGACACTCGTGGCGCTGCTGTCAATGCTCATAGCGGTCGACAACGGATGCCAGGCATGCCTTATGGCCCCCACCGAGATACTGGCAAACCAGCATTATCTCAATTTCCAAAAAATGCTCAACGGCGTAGGTGTCAACGTCGAACTGATGACAGGTTCCATAAAATCCGCCGCAAAACGAAAAATTAAACAACGACTTGCCTCAGGCGAAATAGACATCCTTATCGGAACCCACGCCTTGATTGAGAAAGACGTGGTTTTCCACAACCTTGGATTCGCCGTAATCGACGAGCAACACCGCTTCGGAGTTGAGCAGCGCTCAAAGTTGTGGGCGAAAAGCGATCAACCGCCTCATGTGCTGGTGATGACCGCTACTCCAATTCCAAGAACATTGGCCATGACTCTTTATGGCGACCTCGACTGTTCGATAATCGACGAGCTGCCACCTGGGCGCAAATCGGTAAAGACCATACACTGCACCGACCAACAACGACTAAAAGTTTTCGGCTTTATACGAAACGAAATAGCCCAAGGACGACAGGTATATATTGTATATCCCCTTATCGAGGAGTCCGAGTCGCTAGACTTGAAAGACCTGATGGATGGCTATGAGAGTATAGCTCGCGAATTTCCACTACCCGACTATCAGATAAGCATAGTGCACGGACGTATGGATTCCGACGCTAAAGAGTATGAGATGGGACGGTTCAAACGGGGCGAAACCCAAATCATGGTCAGCACCACAGTTATCGAAGTGGGTGTCGACGTTCCCAACGCAACCGTAATGGTAATAGAGAACGCCGAACGTTTCGGACTGTCGCAACTACACCAACTCCGAGGTCGTGTGGGACGTGGAGGCGAACAGTCGTACTGCATACTAATGACCAAAGACAAACTACCAAGCACGGCACGTGAACGAATCAAGACGATGGTCGACACCACCGATGGTTTCCGTATAGCCGAAACAGATTTGCGACTGCGAGGCCCCGGCGACCTGCAAGGACTGCGGCAAAGCGGCATATTGGCATTGAAACTTGCCGATATCGTCGACGACGAACCCATAGTACGTGCCGCACGTGAAAGTGTACAGGAAATACTGGAGGAAGATCCAGAACTCAACAATATCGACAACGCATGCTTGAGACTACACCTGCAGAAAAACAAACGAGGTCTTGCATGGTGTAAAATCAGCTGACACACAACGTTTCTCATTCCATTGTTATGAAAAGAATTTTTCTGATAACGATATTAACCGCATTTATATGCTGCAATGCCTTTTGCCAAACCAACGACAACATCGCAAAAGGTCTCAACGCTGAGAAACTGGGACTTCAGGACCGCGCCCTCACTTACTACAGACAGGCAGCCACCGACAATCCCGACGACGCCACACCTCTGCTGCTCATAGGAAAACTACAGCTACAGAGAAACCATCTCGACGAAGCCGCCGACATGCTGCGACAAGCCATCACCCTTAACGACACTATGGCAGAGGCATACGAAAACTTGGTTTATTGCTATATTGAGAACGACGATTACGACGGTTCGAAAAGCCTGCATTTCAACGGAATCGAGGAATTGGAGCACCTATGCGAGCGCGCCATAGAGCTCAATCCTGAAAGCGCCGTGAACTACTGCAGCATGGCGTTAATATACAACCACAAAAAAAATTTCACAAACGCCATCAACTGGGTGAAAAAAGCCATCGAAAAAGATTCAAAACTTCCACGGGCCACAAACACACTCGGCGTAATATACTATAACCGTGGCAACGACAACGAAGCCCTTAACCAGTTTCGCAAAACTCTCGCAATCGACCCTGACAACGTTGACGCATACTTTAATCTAGGTGTAATGTACACCCAGCGAAACAATTACGAAACCGCCATCACACATCTTCGCAAAGGATTGCAGCGCGACAACAAGTCTATAAAACTGTACTACTATTTAGGCATCGCCTACATGCAGAGAGGAGACGACAAAAGAGCCATACAGTGCTATGAAACAATTATTTCCCTCGACAGTACATATCTGCCGGCATACAACCGTCTCGGAGCCATCTATGCTCACAAAGGCAACTACGACGAGGCAGTAGCCTACCATCAGAAAGCAGCTCGCATAAACCCCAAGGATGTTGACTCGTACAAATGCCTGGGACAGGTCTACACCGACAAAGGCGACTATGTCAAAGCCTTGCGCAACTACCAGAAAGCTGTTGCCATAAACGACCGTGACCATGAAACATATTGCTTGATTGCCAAACTCTATGCAAAACAGGGCAACAGCGCGAGAGAGACCTCAAGTTACAAGAAAGCTGCCAAACTTGGCAATAAAGAGGCTCAGGCGTGGATGGTATCGAAAGGTATGGCGTGGTAGTTTCTTAAACAACTGCAATTCAATGAGTTCTATTGCTTATTACAATAAACATTAGTATAAGGTTGTTTTTCACTTTTTATTCGTATCTTTGCAGATTGTATAGAAAAGAAGAAAGATGCCTTTATCAATTGATAACGAACTTGTTGAACGTTTTGCGGTCAATCTTGGCAAAGCGCGAAACATCGTAATTATTTCCCACATGAATCCTGACGGCGACGCCGTAGGTTCCGCACTTGGATTATACAATTGGCTCAAGTCGTCTTTCTATGCCGGAGAGACTCTGCCCGACATAACAGTTATTCTTCCCCACCCCGCTCCGTCCGATTCATTGTACCTGCCGTCGTCCAACATTATTATCAATGCTGCCGACTCATTGGCTTCATGTGAGCGGCATATCTCTGAAGCCGACTTGATTGTCGGTGTGGACTTCAACAACTGCGGACGTGTCCTCCCTCTCGACAAGGCTCTATGCAACAGCACGACCACAAAAATACTTGTGGACCACCATCACAATCCCGATACCACATTATTTCAAACCGTCATTTCTGTCCCGGACCTTTCGTCGACATGCGAGTTGCTTTACTGGCTGTTCGTTCAGGTTATCGGCGACAGTTCGATAAATATCGACACTGCCCGATGCCTATTTCACGGTATCAATACCGACACAGGCTGTTTCGCATATGCCAACGAGGACTCGACTCTTTATGAGGCTGCAGCCGCACTGATGAAACACCCCATCAATGCCGCCCAAGTACACAATATTACCTATAACAACTACAGCATCATAAAGATGCAGATTCTTGGCTTCCTGCTTACACAACGGCTAAAGATTTTCCCCGAGGCGGGATTCGCATATATCTATATCAATGCCGCAGATCTCGCAAAAATGGGTGGTACCGCTGAGGATTTGGAAGGGCTTGTCAACTATACGCTTATGATGCAGCCAATGACTGTTGGCGCAATGGTCAAAGAGACCGACGGAAAAGTACGTCTGTCGTTTCGATCAAAATACGGTTTCGATGTCAACGTATTCGCCAACAAGTATTTCGGTGGAGGTGGCCATACCCAGGCCAGCGGAGCAACATCGCCCTACGACTTTGAGACCACCCTGAAAATATTGGAAGAAAAAATGCTTGAAGAATTATTATAAACCTTAACTTTAACTATAACTTTAACTTTAGATAGTAACCCCACAATTCACAATTCACCATATCAACTTATCAACATATCAACATATCAACATATCAACATATCAACAAACACGTGAAATAGAACGGGGCTGCCCCGCACAAGGCCCCTCTACGCGAGCCTCAGGCTCTTGTACCAATTCACAATTCACCATTCACCATACCAACAAACCCTTGAAATCCTTAATACCATATACACTCTTCTGCTTACTACTAGCTGCCTGCCACAACGACCCGCCCGTTGTTCTGCCTCCACATTCCTCAAACAACAACATCCAGGAGCATATGATCAACGCCAACCGGACAATAGCCCAATCGGAAGAGACCGCTATCGACGAGTATATTGGACGGCGAGGATGGCAGATGCAGAAATTGCAGGAAGGTGCGCGTGTATGGGAATACAGAAAAGGCGACAGAGGTTCTGTGACCTTCGAGGATAGCGTCAGAGTAAGATACAGTGTTGAGGCCATTAATGGTAAGATGATATACGACAACATTGACGAGACTTATGTGGCCGGAAGAAGAAGAGAGATGATTGGTTTGGACCAGGCAGTGCTTACATTGAGTCACGGAAGCCGTGCCAAAGTCATTCTTCCGTCCAACCTTGCCTATGGCGTTGGAGGCGACGGGAACCGCATACCACAAAGCGCCATACTGGTGATAGATGTGGAAGTTTTATAGAATCAACAAAATAAAAATATCAAAAATCAAATCAATATTACAAAATGAAAAAATGTTTAAAATTGTTCGCCGTTCTGACAATCGGCATGTCTTTATTGACTAGTTGCGGCGATGGATTCAAAACCACCAAAAATGGTTTGAAGTATAAATTTTTAGAGACCAACAAGGATGCCCAGCAAGTACAGATGAACGATGTGCTTGTCGGTACATGCACTCTAAAACTGAACGATTCCGTTCTGCGCAGCGTCACCACTCCCGACCGTATCCTTATGGCCAGCGAAAACTCTTTCAAAGGCGACCTTCCCGAAGGTCTGCTGATGATGCACATCGGCGACAAAGCCATCTTCGTTATCGAGGCCGACTCTGTAGCCGCTCTCGGCATGCAGTTCCCCGACTACTACAAGCCTGGTACGGGCATGAAACTCTATTATGAAATCCACCTCACCGACATCATCACCCAAGAGGAGATGAACGAGGAGCGCAAAAACTACATGGAGAACATGGAGCAGATGCGCGAGGCTGAGAAAAGCACCATCGCGCAGTATGTTGCTGAAAAAGGTATTAAAGCCACTCCCGACGAGGAAGGTCTCTACATCGCCGTCAACAAGAAAGGCAACGGTCAGAAAGTTGAAATCGGACGCAACGTCGCCATCAACTACACCGGACGTCTTCTTAACGGCAAAGTGTTCGACACCAGCGTTGAAAGTGTTGCCAAGGAAAACAACATCTATGATGCCAACCGTCCCTACGAACCCCTCAGTTATCGTGTAGGCGAAATGTCGCTTATCCGTGGATGGGAAAAAGGCGTTATCAACCAACCCGCAGGCAGCAAGCTGACTCTCGTCATCCCGTCCGCACTCGGCTACGGTCCTCAGGATCTTGGCGTCATCCCGCCAAACAGCCCCCTTATTTTCGACATTGAAATTGTCTCTGTAAAATAATCACACCATTCACTAATCACCCTTCACAATAATGCTTAACATTGTTTTATTCGGTGCCCCCGGTGCAGGAAAAGGCACCCAAAGCGACCTTCTTGTTGAGAAATATAAGCTTAACCATATCTCGACAGGCGATCTGCTCCGCAAGGAAATTGCCGATCAGACAGAACTCGGAAAACGTATCAAAAGCATCATGGATTCCGGTAGTTTGGTCAGTGACGATATCGTTGTGGAGATGATTGACAATGCCATTGCCAAAGACACTCAAGGTATACTTTTCGACGGTTTTCCCCGCAATGTTGCTCAAGCCGAGACTCTTGACAAATTGTTGGCAAAACACGGACGCAAACTCACTTGCATGGTTAGTCTCGACGTGCCGCGCGAAGAGCTCATACGTCGTATGCTGGAGCGCGCCAAAGTGTCGGGTCGCAGCGACGACAACGAGGAAACCATCAAAAACCGTCTCAAGGAATACGAAGCCAAGACCCTTCCCGTGGCAGCCTACTACGAGAGCAAAGGTCTTCATGTCAAAGTGAATGGATTTGGCGACATCAAAGAGATATCCGCTGCCATCATCGCTGAAATAGAAAAGCGCAAATGACATCAAATTTCGTCGACTACGTTAAAATCCTTGTCCGCTCGGGCAAAGGAGGTGCAGGTTCGGCCCATCTGCTGCGTGTAAAATACAATGCTAAGGCCGGACCTGACGGCGGCGACGGCGGTCGCGGCGGTCATGTCATACTCCGCGGCAACACCAACCGCTGGACACTATTGCATCTCAAATACACCAAGCATGTCTTCGCCGAGAATGGACAAAACGGAGGACAGAACCTGTGCACGGGTCATGAGGGCACCGACCAGATTCTCGAGGTTCCGCTGGGATGTATATGCCGCGACGCCGAGACAGGAGAGCAGTTGTGCGAAATCACCGAAGATGGTCAGACGGCCATCATTGCACGCGGAGGACGAGGCGGATTGGGCAACGACCATTTCAAATCGCCGACCAACCAAACACCCCGCTATGCCCAACCTGGCGAACCCGCCGAAGAGCGCTGGGTGATTATAGAGTTAAAGGTGTTGGCTGATGTGGGTCTTGTGGGCTTTCCAAACGCCGGCAAGTCGACATTCCTCTCTGTTGTTTCCGCCGCAAAACCCGAAATAGCGGACTATCCCTTCACAACACTTACCCCCAACCTGGGTATTGTGAAATATCGCGACGACCAATCGTTTTGCATAGCCGACATACCTGGCATTATCGAAGGAGCGTCGCAAGGCAAGGGACTGGGGCTCCGTTTCCTGCGACATATCGAACGCAATTCCATACTTCTTTTCATGGTCTCATGCGAGAGCATGGACATCAAGAAAGAATATGATATTCTGCTGAAAGAACTCGAGAAATACAATCCCGAGCTACTTGACAAGCAACGTATTCTCGCTGTTACAAAATGCGACATGCTTGACGACGAAATGATAAAGCAGATGCAACGTTCACTGCCCAAGTCGTTGCCAACGGTCATGATTAGCGCCGTCTCCGGCTACAATATCCAGAAATTAAACGACTTAATTTTCCAAAAACTGAATAGTGACAAGCAAATTTGAGGCACTCGACGAAACGCTGTTCTACTGGATCAACAGCCATCACTGCACTATGCTTGACTGGATTCTGTGGACTTTCAGCCAATCGTGGAGTTGGATAATTGTGTTGGCCGCTGTTTTCTGTGCAGTGACACTTCGCACCGACCGCAAAAACTGGCTATGGGTAATACTCGGAATAGCTCTCTGTTTCTTGCTTGCCGACCAAATTAGCAACAACGCCATCAAAGACGGCATTCAACGACTCCGCCCATGTCACCAATTGGAAAATGTGCGCATGTTTCATACTGGCAAAGGCGGACTCTATGGATTTGTCTCATCACATGCCGCCAACGCTTTTGCTGTGACAATGTTCATCAGCCTCATCTATGCGCGAAATCACAAAACACTGGTTTGGCTGCTCTTCGCATGGGCGACAATAGTCGCCTATAGTCGTCCCTACCTTGGCAAACACTATCCTGGCGATGTTGTTTGCGGTGCCATACTCGGTATCGGAATTGGAGCGGCTGTCTATTTCGTCATTTCAAGAATCAAGTTGAAAATGTCGTCCAGACAGTCTGCGTGAAGCACTTTGCGTTTCCGCTCCTCGCTGCCTTGCACACCCTTCAGAAACAGGCACCAATATTCCTTCATTTTTCGGACCTTCGCCTGCTGGCTGACATCCAGTGCCATAATGTCGTTCATCAACGACACAATGAATTCGCCAGCCGAGCATGTATGGTTCGATGCTGTATTGTCTAAAGGAAAATCCTCCGCACACTGCTGTCGTATCATGACCGGCAACAAAGGATTGTAAAGCACTCCGCGACCAATCATCACATCTTTTATTTCCGGAAAGAGTGTTCTGATTCTCTTATAGTCATACACAGAGCAGATATCACCGTTGTATATAACCTTGTGTTTCAATAAAGGCAGTATCTGCCCCATCCTCTCCAAATCAGGAATACCAGAGTACATCTGCTTACCTATCCTGGGATGAATAGTTACATCTTTTAAAGGATAATCATTAAGGATTGGAATAATATTGTCTATTTCAAACGGGGAACGGTAGCCCAACCTGATTTTGACCGACAACGTGGGTTTCAGTTTCGGCACAACACTGTCCAACACCTCGCGAATCTCTTCCGGATAAGGAAGTATGCCCGAACCACGGTGCTTACCAGCCACACGACGCATCGGACAACCCAAGTTCCAATTAATTTCCCTGTACCCAAGCTCATACAGACGGTTGGACAGATCTACAAATTCCTCCACCTCGCGCCCCAACAGCTGAGGAACCACTGTCATGCTGCCCTCGTTCAGCCACGGCAAAACGTCGTCGATTTTCTTCTCGGCGTCTTTAAGATTGCCGTGTGTCAAAGAGAGAAACGGACTCACGGCATAATCGAAAGCACCTGGAAAGGAACGATTGTATGCTTTTCTAAAGAGTAGCTCCGTGAGCCCTTGCATGGGCGCCAGTATTAGCATATTCAAAAACTATCCTTGTGTGTTTTCACGTTCTTCATGAATTTCCTTGCGTTGCTCAAGATAGTATGCCATCTTGCCAACCAAATGTTTACCCGAACGCTCCACCGGATGGTATAGGAGCGATGACTCTTTAACATCTCGAGTCAAGACCTTCTCCTTCAAATCGATGATAGCCACATAATAAAGCAGTACTCCAATTATACAAACGCCTTTGAGCATTCCGAGCAACGCCCCTGCCAGATTGTTTATAAAACCGACATGCATCAGCTTAACAAATTTCTCTACCAGCTTTGCAAGAAAAAGAGCCAGAACAATGACGGCGACAAATATGACAAAGAAAGATATTAGCAAAGTGTTCTTACCGTCAAGTCCGACAAGTTGCGAGAAAAAATTGGCGAATCTAACGGCGAACATGCTACCAATAACGATACCTGCCAATGAGGCAAGCTCGAAAATAAGTCCCCGCTTGTAACCTTTGAAAATCAAATACCCAAGAGGGATGGCTATAAGAAGATCTAGAAAATTCATTGGATAAAAAAGTGAGTTGATAATCTGGTTTTTCGCAACTTTTTATAATGCAAAAATACATTATTTTTTGTTATTATTGAAAAATTTATTATTTTTGTTTGAATTAGAAAAATGAAGCAAAATCAATAACTGTAACATTGTCTGATTATTATAAATAAATATATATT
>JAEEGL011126576.1_pt1 | contig 28870 bp, 15 predicted proteins | sample 9134231 | NCBI WGS metagenome assembly JAEEGL01 (sample SAMN16246548, study PRJNA631951) | gut metagenome | biome: gut microbiome; feature: rumen; material: fiber-attached | host: Bos | place: Iran: Karaj | collected 2018-10 | reverse complement strand
AACTTTATTTTTCTTGTTTCTCCATTACCATACTCTCCTTTAATAACACGAAGTGCAATATCATCAATACTATTTAAATAATTTTTTTCTATTTTAGAATCAGGATTAAATTTATTATAAAAATCTATACCATAATTACATCTTAGAAGTTGAACTCCTTCACTTTGATTTTTGGGTCTTTCAAATTGAGTTAATACAATATCAGAACATTCTCTAATTGAATGATTATTATCTTTTAAAAACTCTAAAATTTGAGAATAATTTGATTTTAATTCTTTCATTAAAAATTCAAGTTGAATTTCTAAATCACCAATAGAAGAATTTTTTTCTTTTACATAATTTAAAAAATTTTCTTTTCTAGTATAATAAGTCCATTGAGCTAAACCAAATCCAACTTTGTCGTGTATAAAATTTGTATATTCACCATTATCTACTTTATTTATATATTCTTCATCTGTTAATCCTATAGTTCCTTTATATTTATTTTCATATATTCTTGGATTTAAATTTGATTCTGCTTTTAAATTTCCCATTAAACCTGCTGCTCCGTTTTTAGATAATCCTTCTTTTATTAAATAATCCCATATTATTTTATCGTTTGAGTTCATCTTATCTTTTTTTTTTCTTCTTTTTTATCTGTTTTGTTTTTAATTTTTATTAATAAATAAAATCTATAAAAATAATTCAAATTTATATTAATTAAATAAATTATTTTTTTTAAAATGCTATATTAATTTAAAAAGGGCCCTTAAACAAACAATAATAAAAGACCTCTAATTAAATAAAATTATATATTAAAAAATACATATAAAAAAATTAAAGTCAATTAAAATAAAAACTTTACAATAATAAATATTCTATATAAGTCATTCCCAAAAAAAAAAATATTAAAAAAAACATAAAAAAATGGAAAACAGAAAATTAAAAATAATAATAGGTTCAAACGATGATATATCAAATCAAATATCAGAAATATTTATAAACCAAATAAAAACAAAGCCAAATTCAATATTAGGTTTTGCAACTGGATCTTCTCCTTTAAAAGTTTACGCAAATTTAGTGAAAGCATATAAAGAAGGGAAAGTTTCATTTAAAGAAATAACAACATTTAACTTAGATGAATATGTAGGATTAGAAGGAACTCATCCTCAATCATATCGTTATTTCATGGATGTAAATTTATTTAATGATATAGATATAGATAAATCAAAAACATATGTTTTAAAAGGAGTAGATGATTATGAAGATTATGCAAAAAAATATGATGATTTAATTGCTTCTTTAGGAGGAATAGATCTTCAAATTTTAGGAATTGGAAGTGATGGTCATATTGCTTTTAATGAACCTGGAACTAGTTTTGATAGTTTAACTCATATTACTGATTTAGCTGAAAGTACTATTATTGATAATTCTAGAAATTTTAATAATATTAATGAAGTGCCTAAACAAGCTGTCACTATGGGATTGAAAAGTATTATGAATTGTAAAAAAGTTGTACTTATCGCTACTGGGAAAAATAAAGCTAATGCTATTAATCAATTGGTTAATGCTGAGAAAAATGAAAATCATCCTTGTACTATTCTTAGGGATCATCCTGATTGTACTATTTTTGTCGATCAAGATGCTTATAGTTTGGTTAAGAAATAAAAAATTTTTTAAATAGAATTTTGTGAATTGATATATTTTTTGTTAATAAGAATTTTTGACTTGATTTCTTTTTTATTTTTTTTTTTTCGTTTTCTCAACTAAAAATAGTATATTTTAAGGGAGAAAATATAAAAAATTTATTATTTATAGTATAAGTTAGTAATTGATAAAAAACTGTTTTTAAAGAAATAATAAAAATATAAATAATTGTTAAAATTTAAATTATATTTATAAATATGCATTTTAAACAAATAATAATTTTTATTGATGGAAAGAAACTTTTCATATTAAAGATATTTAAATAATCTTTTTTATGGAAAAAATCTTCTGAATCGAAATAAGATATAAAAGAAGTTTTATTAAAAAACACTTTAAATTCATTAATTTCTGTTTTATGTTCTATATTTTTCCCTAGAGGAAATAATAAATTTAAACACAATAAAGTTGTTTAATATTGTTAAAAGATTTAATAGTGAAAATTAAAAAAAAATATCATATTCATATTATTTTTAATAACATAATTTTCATATTGATTTAAACTATTATAAATATAATTGACTCAATTTGTTTTAACAAAAATATCAAATGAAATATATTATCAAAAGAAAAAATAAATAAAATAAAGAAACATTTATTAAATTAGGTAGATGAGAGCAAATAGAAAATATAAAGAAAGTTATTTAGAAAGAAAATATCAGTAGAAGAACTATAAAAAAAATATAGGAGAATCTGGACTTTTTCTACATTATATAATTCTTTATACCAAAACCTTAGTATACCTGTTTTTCTTAGTGATGGCTGTATTTTTTGTCCTTAGAAATAAACCTGGAAGTTTTAAATTAAATCATTAGCAATTCTTGATAATAATTGTAGATAAAATTAATCTTAATTGTTAATTATTAGGATTAGACATTTATATTTATTTTGTTTGGAATATAATTTTCAAATTTAATTTTTATTATTTTTAATAAGCATTATATTGTTTATCCCAAATATACCCATTTTATTTTTATTAATTAATTTAAATTGTATATTCTATTCTTTTTTTAAATGGATATCATATTAAAATCTAAAATATTAAAAAAAAAAAAATAACATAATATAAAAAATGAAATTTTTTCTTTCAACAATTTTTACTCTTTTAAGTTTTTCATTATCAACATTACCATTTTTAAAGTCCAAAAAATCAAATTTAAAAGAAACTTTACTTAAAGCTGAAACCCAAGCATTAATTATAACAAAAGCTTCATTAAAATCAACATTATTATTAAATGGAGAAATAACAACATTTTCCTTAACATGGAAAGCAGTAAATTTACCAAGTGACAAAGGAATAAATGATTATGAATTTCAAATATTTAAACAAGGAAATTTAGAAGTGTTAGATGTGAAAACAAATAAAAACGATGCCAAATATAAAATAAACGGAAAATCAATAGAATTTAATAATTTACAATTAAAAAACAATGATGAAATAGATATAACAATTCAATATAAAATAACAAATGATACATTATTCTTTTTACTTCATACAGAAGCATTAATATTACCTCCAAGTGGTAATGATTATCAAGGGGAAATATATGTGAATAGTTCAAGAGAAGTAGAATTATTCGGAGCTCAATATGATATATTAAAAAAGAAAGATGATTGTTATTATTGGTCAGGAAAAGTTTCAAATAAAGGAATTGGAGATATGATATACGTTGGAGTAAAAAAAGCTCATTGGAAAGTTAATTATATTGGTTATCTTGCAAAAAGTTCTCCTATAACTTCTATTTCTGCTGTTTTTATTACTCCTATTTTCTTTGATGGAGGAAATAATAATATTAAATATTATAATGTTGCTTGTGGTAATACTAGAAGGTTTGATGGACAATATATTAAAAGAAATAAAACTCATATTATTTTTAATAATAAAGGTAAAGAAGCTTATTATCAAATTACTACTGAATTTTATAATACTATTTCTTCAAATTGGCATATTGATTTAAATAATTATAAATATAAATCTACTGCTACTGATTCATCGAAAAATTTAGCAAAGGAAATTTTATCAAAAGATAATTCAAATGATCCAGATTATTTAAAATTAGGAAAATGGGTGAGAAAGAATTTAAGATTTGATATGAAATATTATGGTAAAAAAATGACAATAGATGAAATAATAAATAATAAAATAGGAGTAGCAGAACATTATTCAATATTATATAATGCATTATTACATAGTGTTAATATTCCTTCTATTTATATTGCTGGATATGTTTTTGATGAACCTTCAGATCATACTAATTTACAAACCAGTCGTCATGCTTGGAATATAGTTAAAATTAATAACAAATGGGTTCCTATTGATTCTACTATGGGATTTTTCGATGGAAAATTACCTGTTAGTCATGTTTTTGAAAGTTATTTTGAAAATGGAGTTTTATATGCTACTTCTGATAGAAATGCTAGACTTAAAAATGATAATACCATTGAATTAGTTGGATATGAAAAGTAATTATGTTTATTTAGTTAATTTGTTTTTTATTTTAAAAAATTTAAATTAGTTTTTGTGTATTTTTTAAAGTATATTTTATTTTATTCATAATATATGTATAAATAGTATTTTTAAATATATTTATTTTTCCTTTTTATAAATAATTAATGAATATCATACTAACATATAAATATTAAAGAATTAAAAAAAATGGAATTTCTTCATCTAATATTACTTTCCTTAATAATAAAAATATTATGTGTACCTCCTTTACCAGATCCAGAAATAAATTATATATTTCAAGAATATTATTTAAATGATACATTATTACAAGGTGACTCAAATACATTAACAATAACAAAATCATCCTTAAAATCAAAATTACTTTTAAATGGTGAATTAAGTACATTATCAATAACATTAAAAGGAATAAACCTTCCTGAAGGAATTAGTGTAAATAAATATAATATAGGATTATCGAAAGAAGGTGATTTCAAATTATTAAATGTAGAAATAAGTAAGAAAGGAATATCATATAAAAAAGAAGAAAATATAATTTTCTTTGAAAATATGAATTTAAAAAATAATGAAGAAATAAAATTGACAATAGAATATCAAATAACAAATACTAAATTATTTAATTTAATTCATAAAGAATCATTAGGATTACCTCCAAATGATAAAGAATATGAAGGTGAAATATATATATATTGTTCAAATGAACTTGAACTTTTTGGTAGATTAGTTTTATTTAAAAGAAATGATAATGGTACTTATTATTGGAAAGGAACTGTTCCAAATAATGGAATTGGTGATATTATTCATGTTGGTTTAAAATCTGCTAAATGGAAAGCTAATTATAATGCAACTGCTGTTAAAACTACTCCTTTTGGAAAATTAAATGGAAGATTTATTATTCCATATATTTTCCAAGGAGGAAATAATAAGATTAAATATTATAAAGTTGAAAATAATAATGCTAAAAAAATTGATGGGAAAAATATAATAAAAGATAAAGCTAATTTAATTTTTAATTGCAGAGGAGATACAATTTTTTATAAAATAATAACAGAATTTTCAAATAAAGTATCATCAGATTATTCAATAGATTTAAAGAATTATAAATATAAATCAACAGCAACAGAATTAACAAAAGAAAAAGCAAAGGAAATTTTATCAAAAGATAATTCAAATGATCCAGATTATTTAAAATTAGGAAAATGGGTGAAAAGAAATATAAAATATGATGATAATTATGAAGGAAAGCAAATGTCAATAGAAGAAATATTAAATAAAAGAATTGGAGTATGTGAACATTTTACTCAATTATATAATGCTTTATTACATAGTATTAATATTCCTGCTGTTTATACTTTTGGTTATGCTATTACTAATGAACAAAGTCTTAAAAGTAATAATAAAGTACTTCATGCTTGGAGTCTTGTAAAAATTAATTCAAAGTGGATTCCTATAGATTCCACTTGGGGAATTTTTGAAGGGAAATTACCTGTTAGTCATGTTTTTGAAAGTTATTTTGAAAGAATATTTAAATTTGTTTCTATTGATTTAAATTGTAAACCTAAATCAAAATTTGATATACAATTTTTGGGAAATGAAAGTTAAATTTTTTTAATTTAATATTAGACTTTTTTATTATTTTATATTATTTATTTTCTTAGAGTTTTTATCATATTCTTAATTATTTAAATTTATAAATAATATATTAATAATTGGGTTTTTATTAGATTCAAATTACATCTGCAATAATTCAAAATTATTTTAAATTAAAATAAAGTTATTGAAGTATTATTAGATTAAAAATCATAATCATTAAATATATTCTACAAAAATTATATTTCAATAAAAAATTATTTAATCATATTTATTCTCTTTAAAATAAAAATCTTATATTAAAAAAATGAAATTTCTTCCTATAATATACTTATCTTTAATATATCAAATATTATCAACTCCCCCTTTACCAGACCCAGAGCCTCTCTCAGTGTTTCAAGAATATTCTTTAAATGATTTTTTATTACAAGGTCCTTCAAATTTTTTAACAATTACAAAAGGTACATTAAATTCAACACTATTTTTAAATTCTGAATTAAGTACATTAACACTTACATTAAGAGCAATTAATTTACCTGAAGGATATACAATTAATAATTATTCATTAGGACTAAAGAAAAAAGGTCAAGTAAAAATATTAAATTTATCTTCAAATAAAAATGAAGTAAAATATAATATAAATGGAACAAGATTTATCTTTCATAATTTAAATTTAAAAAATAATGAAGAAGTAATAATTTCAATTCGTTATCAAATAACAGATCCTTCACTTTTTAATTTATTTCATAAAGTAGCATTAGGATTACCTCCAAATAATAGAGATTATCAAGGAGAAATATATATAAGTTGTTCAAATGATGTTGATCTTTTTGGAAGTTCATCATATTTATTTAAAAGTGTAAATAATGGAAAATATTATTGGTCTGGGAATGTGCCTATGAAAGGTATATTTGATGTTATGACTGTTGGTACTAAATCAGCAAAGTGGATGGCATCTGATGAAGGAATAATTAAAAGAACTAATCCAATTAGATTATTCCAATCTACATTTCAAGTTTCATTGATTTTCCAAGGAGGAAATAATAAAATTAAATATTATAAAGTTTCAAGTAATATAGCTAATAAAATAGATGGTAAAAATATAATAAAAAGTAAATCAACTCTTTATTTCCATAATAAAGGAAATCCAGGTTTTTATAGAATAATAACAGAATTTTCAAATAAAGTATCATCTAATTGGTATATTGAATTTAAAAATTATAATTATAAATCAACAGCAACAAAATTAACAAAAGAAAAAGCAAAGGAAATATTATCAAGAGATTTATCAAATGATCCTCCATTTATAAAATTAGGAAAATGGGTGAAAAGAAATATAAAATATGATATATCATATGGTGGAAAGCAAATGTCAATAGAAGAAATATTAACTAAAAGAATTGGAGTATGTGATCATTTTGCTCAATTATATAATGCTTTATTACATAGTATTAATATTCCTGCTGTTTTTGTTGGTGGATATGCTTTTAATAATGAAAATAGTTTTAAAAATCCTAAATCTTCATTACATGCTTGGAGTCTTGTTAAAATTAATTCTAAGTGGATTCCTATAGATCCTACTTGGGGACTTTTTGAAGGGAAATTACCTGTTAGTCATGTTTTTGAAACTTATTTTAGATTTTTAGTTGGTTGGAGAAGCAATGATAAGAATTCTAGACCAGTATTCAATAAGAAAATTCAATTCAAGGGAATTGGATATTAAAACGTTTTTTTTTTTAATAGAATTTATTTTGTTAAGAATATTTATTTTTTTATTATTTATAATTCTTTTTTTCAAGAAAAATATCTGAAATTCAGAAATAATAGTTATAATTAATTAATAGTATTTAATCAAACTGAAATAAATAATTAAAAAAGAAAAAATCCTTAAAAAATCAATAAAAGTATAAATCCAAATCTCATAAATATATAAATAATAAAAAATGGGTAACTGTTGGCAATGTTTTAGAGAAGTAATAAGATTCTGTGATATATTTGGAATTTTATTAACATTCAGAATGAACAATAAAGTTAAATATAGATCAGTTGATGGTGGAGTAGCATCAATAATATTTTTTATTTATTCAATATTTTATTTAATATATTTAGGTGTTCCTTTTATTCAAAGAAAAAATATAGATTTTATTTATTCAAATAAAATAATAGAATCTCAACCTTTTATAAATTTAACAGAAGCTAATTTTACATTTGCATTTGGGATTCAATTTCAAAGTAATTTTTCTTCAGCACTTACTCAAAGTGCAAAATATTTTGACTATTCAGTGAATATAATGGAAATTATAAGTAAAACAACTGAAAAAAAGTATCCTTTAAATTTAAGAAAATGTGTTCCATCAGATTTTAATGATGTATATAACTCTTCGTTTTATATGAATGATTTAGATGATTTACTTTGCCCAAATTTAGATAAATCAATAAATTTTACTCTTGATGGCTTTTTAACAGATCAATACTTTAAATTTATAGTACTTGAAATTAAATTAACTGAATATGGAATGAATAATTTAAATGAAGTAAGAAATTTTATGCAAAAAAATCCAATAGAAATGGGAGTTTTTTTCCTTGATACTGCAATAGATTATAAAAATAGAACTAATCCATTACCTTCCTATATTAACTATATCTCTAAAGGTTTAGATTTATATTTTTTGAAAACAACCGAAATTTTTTTTTCTATTATTGAATTTTCAAATGATGAAAATATAATAACATCAAATGAGAAAACTACAATAGGTAAAATATTTGATAAAAGTGAAGATTCATTTCATTATATTACTTCAAGAGAAGATATTAATGAATTTTCAGTTGGGAAATTTATTTTAAAAAGCAGTGCTAAAATAATAACTTTATCTAGAAAATATCAAAAACTTCCTTCTTTTGTTGGTCAATTAAGTGGTGTTATTGAACAAGCATATTTAGTTTTATTTTTACTTGTTACTTTCATTGAAAGACAAGCTATTGAAAATAAATTAATTCATAGAATGTTAAAAATGAAAGGAAGTAAATTTTATGATATGGATTATTATTTGACTGTTTTTCATAGGGAAACCATTCATAATAATATAATTGATTTAATTAAAAAAGGAAATTTTCAAATTGAAAAAACTAATAAAGGAGGTTTGGGTTCAAAAAGAAAAAGTCAAATGTTATTATTATATAAAAATAGAATAAAATCTATGATTGATGATGAAAATTCTCAAAAAGAAACAAAAGATAATAATATAAATAATAAAGAAATTAAAACAGAAAATCACGAAAAAGATAAAGAAAGTGAAAGAAATAATAATCAACAAATGACTAAAAAGGAAAGTTTAAGTATTATTGAAGAAGAACCTTTGGAAAAAGATTCAAATCGAATTAATAACATTCAATTAACAAATACTGGTTTAAATAATAATGATAATGAAAAAATTGACTTCAATGATGACGTCAATGATGAATATGAAAAAATAGAAAAAGAGAAAGAAAAAGAAAAAGAATTAGAAAAAGAAAAAGAAATAAAATCTTTCGAAAAAGCCGAAGCTGATTTTCCTTCAACAAGTGTTTTATCTATCTTTTTTACTTATTTAACTCATTGTACTTGTAATTATCAAAAAAGAAAATATCAATTAATTAAAAAAGCAAAAGGTAAAATTAATTATTATTTGGAAATTATAAATTATGTAAAAGGTATGCAAGAAATTGATTTATTTAAATATTGTCTTTTTGATAAAGAACAAATACACATTTTAGATTATTTAGCTAAACCACCTTTTAGACTTTCTCATAAAGAAATTGATTGTATATATAGTGAATTTGAAAAAGATCAATATACTTTCGAAGTTATTGGAAAAGATGAAATTGATAAAGTTTATTCTTCTTATAATACTATTAGAAATAAAGGAGATGTTACTTTTGAAGATTTAAAGCTATTAAGGCTTATCAATGCTGAAGTTGATTATTTGAGTTAATTTGTAATTGTATAGAAAATTTTTATTATTTATGTATTATTCATTGATATTTTCATATCATTAACATAATTGAACTAAAATTTAATATAATAAATATTTATTAAAATTATTGTTTAATAATTATTATTTTTTATTTTATTCCTAGTTTTTAAAAAAATATTATTTTTTTCTTTTATTTAAAATTAGGAAAAAGGTATTTATCATTTATTGAGTAAACAATAGAATTATTTTAAATAGAAATTATATATTTTTTGATTGGAATTTAAAATTTTTGAAAAATTAGGAATATTATTGTCTTCTTTTTTTTTCAATTTAATATTTATATGTTAAATGAATTTTTTATATAATTTAAAAGATTTAAATTAAATAAAAAATTATTAAAAACTTAGTTTTCAAATAAAAATTATTCTTTTATTATTATTTAAAATACAATTAATAATTTTTAAAATAAATTATAGTTGAAAAAAAATTTTCAATAAGATATTAGTTGATTACAATCTAATTATATTAATTAAAAATTATTTAACAAATAATATAAAAGTTAAAGAGAGATTAAAAATAAATATTTTAAGAAATGTTAATTATTAAATGATTAAATAAAACATATATTAAAAATGTTATTTGATTAATTATAAATTATATATTTTATATATTCAAAAAGTTAAATAATTCTTGAAAATCCAAAGTATTATATCCCATTTTATCATAAATATCTTTAATAACATCTTTAACTTTTTCAACTCCTTTTTCAAATTCTAGAATTTGAGATTTTTTATTACTTTCCACATTAGTTAACTTATATAAAAAGTTAATTTCATTAGCAATATCATATTCATTATATTCATACATCATTATACCTTTACAACTTTGATCAGGACATTTATCTCTTAAAAATAAACAAGAAGATTCTTCTCTACATTTCCTACATAATTGTTTTCTTCTATAATATAAGAAAATATTTCTTTTAAGTTGATTTAAAATTATATTTGTTATTTTATTTTCATTTTTAATAAATTCACCACAAAAAGGACATTTCATAATTAAATTAATACAAATATTTCTAGAAGTCATTTCTTTAACTGAATAATTTTTTTTACATTTATCACAAATAATATGTAAACCTTCCTTTAATCTCAAATCAAAAATTTCTTCTTGAATATTATTATAATTATTATTATAATTCTCATTAATATTCATAACATAATGTTTATTTTCAATTCCTAAACATTCACATAATTGATTAGTAGAAATTTCATCAATATGTTGAACTAATCTTTTAACAACAGATAATATTTGATTTTCTTTATACCAATTAACATCAATTTCTAAAGAATTATCTTCTTCAATTTCTTTAGGATGATAACTTCTTTCAGCAATAGATTTCATATTTCTATTATTATTATTATCTTTAGGTAAACAAACTATATATGGAATATATGAATTTACTTTAATTGTCCTATCTCCTTTTTCTTTTAATCTTTTAGCTACTCTTACATGAGGAAGTGCTTTTAAATCATTATAATCATCAATATTTTTAGCTAATTGCTTTGTTATTATATAATCTTTTAAAGGGATTTTTTTTTCATCTAATAATTGAGAAACTTTTTTCATTTCTTCAAATATATTTGATATAATTTCTTCTTTAGGTAATCCACTTAAAATACAATTTAAGATTATATTTCCCGTTTCTTTACTTATTGGACACCAATCTCTTCTAACAATATCAACACCTTTCATTTCAATTTTAACAGGAGAATTTTCATTATAAGGTTCAATATATTTTAAACAAGCATATTTTTTTTTTTTTAATAATAACATTGATTTAAATAATCCATCAATATCCATAACTAATAGTTTATATTGATTACTAATACTTTTTCTTAATGTATTTCCAATTTCAAGAGCTTTTAAAACACTTTGTGTCATAGTATTAATTATAACTGAATCAGTGTCTCCATATATAATATTATAATCATGTTTTTTTTCTACAATTAAAGCAGCATTTTTTAATATTCTTCTTCCTGTTGAAGTTACTAAAGCTGCTATTTCTTTACAGAAAAATCTACTGTTTTTATATCCTAGAAATCCATAAAGTGAATTAGCAGAAACTTTTAAAGCTTTTTGCTTTATTTCTAATAAACTATTTTTAAATGGGTCTTTTTCATTTTTTTGTATTTTTTTTATTATATTTCTATCACGTACTAATCCTTCTAATATTAATGGTAAAATTGCTTTTTTCATTTTTTTCACTTTATCATTTATTTCTACATGTTCATCTTCATTTTCAGTAAATTCTTCTTCTTTAAAATTATCATCATCATCACTCTTTTCTTCTTTATTATTATTATCTTTATTTTTTTCATTTTTATCTTTTTTATTTTTTCCTTTATTTTTTTTATTATTTTTATCTTTTTTAAAATTATCAATAATAAAACTTTGAGTGGCAGGTCTAATAACAGTTTCAAAGCTAATATTATATTCTTGAATAATAGAAGGATATAAAGAATTAAAATCCATAACTAAAATAATTTTATCATATAAACCAGGATGAGGTTCTAAAACTAAACCTCCTGAATATTGTGGTTTTCTTCTTAAATTTCTACTTTTAGTTTTAATCTTATTATCATTTTCATTATCACTATCATTATCTTCATCATTATATTTATCTTCATTGAAACTTCTATTTTCCTTATCTGGATAAATATAATTATTTTCATAAAATTTATGTAACAATAAAAATTCACATCTATTTGCTCTTGAACTTTGAAGTGATCTTATCCATAAATTTCCTGATATTGTAGTTAATTGTTTTGTTAAAGGAAGAATTTGGAATTTATTCATTAATACTAAAGAATAAAAAGCTTCATCTAAAGTAATTTGTAATATTCTTTCAATATCTGCAATTTTATTAAATGAACTTATTATTTGAGAAACATCAATATCAGGAATTAATTTATTTAAATATTTTTCACATAAATAATCTAAATCATATGAAGTTTCTCTTGATAAAATTTCTCTTGTTGAAGAAAAAGTATCACAAATTAATCTTCCAATTAAACAACATCTAATATATTCATTAGATAAATTTACATTTTGTAAATATCTTGGTAATACTTCTCTTTTATATCTACTTATTCTACTCCAATTATGTATTTTTAATTTATTTATTCTTGATAATATATTTTCTATATGATTATTATATAAATTATGTCCTACTATAATATCAGGATCAAATTGATATACTTTATTTAAAAATTGAGAAATTAAAGCTGTTTCGTTTCCTGCGTTTAAAACATTTCCTCCAAAAATTTTAATATCTATTTCTTTTATTCCTATTGAATTGAAAGGAGAATTTAACCTATCTTTAAATATTGGTAAAGTATTATCAATTTTTCTAAAAAAAATAAGAGGTTGAAATTTATTTATATCATTATGCCCTTTTTCATCTTCAATATGAAAATTATCTATTAATGTACAAGCAATACAAAATAATTCATTTGAATTATTTACTTGAATTGATTTTGTTGAAAGAGATAAAATTTTAAAAGGAGGAATTACTTTATTTCTTTGAATTTCATCAGGTAAAACTTCTATATTTTTATAATCATTAATGACAATTTCAAAATTAGATAAAGTTAATCCCATTGATTTTCCATATTCAAAGTTTTTAACTTTTAACCAACATGGACCGTAAATTTTTCTATTTAATATTATATTTTCTAATAAAGAAGCATCTTTACCAAAAATATAATCAAATGTTTTTCCTTGTAAATTATGTGGTAATTTACCATATTCAGCTGAATATTTTATTTTTAAAAAATTATGAGGAATATCTCTATTAATAGGTAATTCAAAGCAATAATTCTTCTCACAATATTTAACTTTATATTGTTGAATAAAACTAAAGTTTGTTTTTCTCATTAATTCAAATTCATCATAAACGTCTTTTAATTTATCTTGTGAATCATATTCTGGTTTAGGAATAATAAAAACAGTTTTTTCTATATTTTTAATAACTAAACTAATAGAAACAAATTTATTTTCACTAGGATCATATATTTTACCAAAAAAAATTATTATTGGTTTTCTATGAATTATTTCTTCAAATGCTTCATACCAATATATTAAAACACTTTCATCTTTTTCAGTTGGTAATTTTTTTGTGTTTGTATTTCTTAATTGAACTCCTGAGGAAAGTAAATTTGGTGATATTTCATTATTTATTTTTGAATATGAAGATAAGTTAGTTTGTTTAGTTTCATTATTTGAATTTATTGGAGTTTCTAATAATTGTGTTGTTTTTATTTCTGAATGAGTTCTACCAAAATTATTCATTCTTTTCAATGGAGTTATTTCTGAATTTAATGATATAATATTATTATTATTTGAACTTTTTATTTTCTTTCTTCCTTGAATTTTATTATTATTTATTTCATTTGTTTGTTTTTGAATTACATCTTCTGGTGATTTCATTATAATATCTTCATTATCTTCAATATAATTATTATTAATATTATTATTATTCATATCAATATCAATATTCTTATTTTGAAAAGAATTATTATTATTATTTTCATTATACTGTGGGATATATGGTTTAGCATGAATGTTTGCATTTTGATAATTATAATTAGGTTTATATTTATTATTATAATCATTATCATCTTCATCATCATCATCCAATTCATCAATTAAATTATCTATTTTTTCCTTTTTACTTTTAACAATATTTTCAGGGACTCCATTTTGTGCATTTCTCTTTTTAATTTTAGCATTTGCCATATTATTTAAATATTTAGGTAATTCACCAGAATTAAATATTACTTCTTTACTTTGTTCTTCATCATCACTTTCATCTTCACCATAATTTACTGGATTATCATTTTCATCAACAACAAAATTATTATCTTCATCATTGAAAGACATTTTTTCTTCATTTTCTAATTCTTTATTTTCATTCTAATTTATTTAATTATATATTTATTTACTTCTAGATATTGCTTTAATATTGTTTTACCAGATTTCTTTAATTCTCTTAAACTTTCTAATGCATTTAGTCTTTCTGATGTCATTCCAGTCTGACGTCTTTCGCGCCTATTTGACATATTTATTAATATTAATCAATTAATGCGAGATAAATATAAAAATAATATTATTAAATTTAACCCAATCTTTAATTTTTAAACAATACATAAAAATCATAAATAAATCAATAATAAAAAAACATAATAAAAAAAAAATAAAAAAAAAATCCAAAAAAATAAAAAAAACAATTTCAAAAAATAATATCTATATTAAAAAAATGTCAACGGTAGAAGAACTTGGAGAAAAACTTCATGAAGCACTTTATAATTCAAAGACAAAAGAACAAGACATAATAGATATAATAAAATCAACTGATCTTCTAAAAAGATTATCAATATCTCATTATTATGAAGCAGTATATGGGAAGAAACTTCAAGATGATTTAAATTCAAAATTAAGTTCAGACTTTAAAAATCTTGTAAAAAATTTATTTTTAACTCCCACTGAAATTGATGTTGAAAATATTAAAAATGCATTTAAAGGAAATTCAACTGATGAAACAATATTAATAGAAGCTTTAACTACAAAACCAAAATTTATGACTGATGAATTAAAGAAAAGTTATAAAACTCTAACAAAGAAAGAATTGAAAGATGATATTGAAAAAAATTTTACAAGTGATACTCGTTTAAAAAAAAATTTAGTTACTTTATTAAACGCTACAAGAAGTACTAATCAAAAACCTAATCAAAGTTCATGTGAAAAAGATGCTGAATCTTTAATTAAATTAAAAGAAGATGATTGGTTTAATAATGAAAAAATTTTTGAAAATATTTTTGCTAAAAAATCTCCTGAAGAATTAGTTATGATTGCAAGATATTATTTTAAAAAAAAAGGAATTCCATTAACTGATGCAATTGAAAAAAATGCAACTGGAAAAAATAAAAAAATATTAAAAGAAGTGTTTTACAATACAATTAATCCTTGTGAATTATATGCTGAAAAAATTTATAATGCTATTAAAGGTTTAGGAACTAATGATGAGGATTTAATTAGAGTTCTTACTACAAGAAATGATATTGATATTGATGATATTAGAGAAATGTATAATTGGAAATATAAACAAAATATGCTTGATGATATTGCAGGAGATACTTCTGGAGTTTATCAAAATTTATTACTTCATCTTGCTGAACAATAATATGTTAAATTACTGGGTTTTTATTTGAAAAACTTATTTTAAATTTTTTTATTTAAAAATTTGAAAAAATCCTTTTAGTTTAAATTTTATTTTTATATTTTTTTCTTTTTTGTTTTTTTTGTTGTTTATATTATTTTTAATTTATATTTATTCTATATTATGGTTTTTATTTTTTTGAAGATTTTATTTATTTTTAGCATGTATAAATCAATATTTATTATATGGAAATCAGTTAATAAATCATAATTCAAAATTTTAGGTAAAAATACTTTAGTTCTATCTGAAAAGTTATGAGGAATATTAATATATTCATTTTTATTTTGACAAAAATTAATTAAATTCCCACTAACTAACTTCAACATATTAAAATATTTTTCTTTATTAAAATTAATTTGAGATTTTCCATTAACAAAAATAATATGTTGAATGATATCAGAAACATCTAAAGACTCATTAATTTGAGATAATTGCTTTAAACATTTTTTAATTAATTTACAACCATAACCAACACCTAATAAAGTAATAGTTTGAAATTTAAATATTTCTCTTCCAGCAATTATAAAAGCTAATAATCTTCCATATATTTTTGCACTGAAATCATTTTCTTTTTTCCATTCGTAAATATAATAATCAATGCTTTGATGATTTTTATAATTTATTATATTTGAAAACATATTTTTTTCAATATTTTCTTGATTTGTATTACTTGATATACAAATACAAATATGTGTTGCTGTGTTAATTGGATCTATAGGGTTTAATAAAGCTGATTTTTTATAAAATGAAATATCTATTTTTACATCTTTAATATTATTATCATTTACTTTTTCATTTATTATTTTTTTTATATTTTTAAATCCTACTTTTAATCCTTTTAATATTTTTTGTGCTGGATTTTTATTATGTTTCTTTTTCTTATTTGGAGTTTTTATATAATTTGATTTAAATATTTTGTATAATGAATATAAATTTTCTCTTTCTATATCATCTAAAGTATTAAAATCAAAATTATTATTAATATCATCTTCACTATCAGTTTCTATATCATCATCTTTTATTCCTTTATTTAATTTTTCCATTAATAATAAAGTTTTACTTGTTGAAATATTTATTTTTCTTCTATTTTGTTCATCATATAAAACTTTAGTATATGATTTAGTTAAAAAGGCAAAAACATAATTTTCAACTTGTGCATTATAATATAAACCTGAATTTCTATAAAAAATTCCTGAATTATTTAAATAATTATCTAAAGTTTTTAAAAAGTTATTTAAAAATACTTTTTCCTTTGCTGAACATTTTAATAAAGGAGTAAAAACAACTTTTTTATCATTGGATGAATAAACAGCAATATTATTTAAAGTCATTGACATACAGAAAATAATAAATAAAAATATATTTCCTTGAGGATCATATTTTATTTTATTTATTAATTGATTAAAGATTTCATTAATAAATTCTATTTTTGAATTATCAATACATTCATTTATTAAATTTCCATGGTTATTTATATTATTATCAATTCCCATTAAATTTAAATATCTTTTTGTATTATTTACAAAAATTTTTAAATTACCTTCGTATTTTAAATAATCTAAATTTGAATAATATAAAGCTTTAAATAATAATAAAGGAATTTCAGAATCATTATTCAAATATTTTATATCAAATAAAGTAATTCTATCATCATAAAAATCTTGAAATCTTTCATATAAAAATATAAAATCTAAATCATTTGTATTTTCTAATTTTATTGATTTTATTTGAATATTATAATTCAAACTCCAAATTTGGAAAATTTTTTGTTTTAATAATTTATGAACATCAACTAATAAAAACAGAGGAATAACATTAAATTTAATTGAATTAATAAGAAATTCTTTATTTATTTCATCTAATAAAATTTTATTAATTCTTTCAATTTCTAATTTACAAAAATGTTCATAGAATTTATATTGTTTTTTAGTTTCTTCATTATATTCTTCATTAGAAGCTAATTGAATTATTGTTTCTGTGCAATCATAAAAAGGCATTAAATTAATATAAAAAATATTTTCAATTTTTAATATTAAAATACTTCTTGAAATATTATTATCTTCAAAATTTTGAGAAAGTAAATTTAACATTAGTTTAGTTATTTTTTTTCTATTATATTCATTTAGTTTATCTTCTTTTTTAATATATTCTAATAAAGAATTTTCAAGATTTAAATAGATAAGAACTTCATTTAATAAATTATTTTCATTTGGTTTTTTACTTTTTATTATTTCTGTTTCTGAATTCTGAATTTGTTCTTCAAAATACTTTATATAATTATTTACATTAATATTTTGATTATAAATTTCAACACTTTCGTTTTTTTCCATATTATTAAATATAAAAAAATAATAAATAAACCAAAATTTAATAAAATTTAAAAAAAAATAAAATCCTAAAAAACAAAAATTAAATATTTAAACCAAAAAAAAAAAAGAAGAAAAAATAAAATGAATGATGAACTTAAAGAAGAAGAAATTCAATTTTCAAAACCAATAAATGAGATATTAGAACAAATCAATTTTTCAGAAAATCAAATATACGAAGAAGGAGATGTAAATAATATAATAAGACTAAAAAAGCATCCTGACAATTCAATATATAATAACATAAATTTAATTCAATATAAGAATATTTATTTTGGCGGAGTTTCTCAAAGTAATCCTACAATAAGAGAAGGATACGGATTAAATTTTTATTATGATAATAATAACAACCTTAATTCCTTTTATGCAGGAGAATGGGTTTCAAATTCAAAAGAAGGAATTGGATTAATGAATATATCAAATGAAAAATATTTCTTTGGTAATTTTACTTATAATCAATTTAAATATGGTATTTTATTCTATCTTAATACAAATTATGTTTATTATGGTGAATTTAATGAAGGTAATTTTGAAAAAGGAATTATTTTTAAAAATGAAGATAATAAAAGGATAATATATAGAGGGAGTCAAACAAAGGAAAGAAAAAAAGAAGGAAGTCCTTCAGTTTATCATGAAATTGATAATGGAACTTTTTTTTTTGGTAATTTTATTAATGATGAACCTATTAAAGGTTTGTTAGTTGTTTATAAAACTCCAAATGAACTTAATGAAGAACAAATAATTGAATTTGAAAAAATATTTTATTTTGATAAAAAAGAAAGTGGAATTAAATATACCATTCAAAGTTCTTTTGGTGATGAACAACAAGATAAAGCTGCGCAAATTGCTAGTTTATTTTTACAAAAAGATTATTCTTTTATTGAAAATATTTCTTTAGTTTTTCAACAAATTAAAGATAAAATTGATAAAATTTTAAATAATTCAAATTATAAAAATATTCTTGGGAAGTATAATAATATTTCTGATAAATTATATAAAAGTTTAAATAAGAAATATGAACAAATTTTTGAAATTTATTTAGTTAATAATTTAGAAGGAGGAGATGAACAAGGAATTAATGATGAAGAATTTAATAAAGAAGAAGATTTTTCTAAAGAACATTCTACACCTTTAAAACCTATTTCTATTAAAGTAAATTTATCTTCTAGTGTGAATAGTCAAAATAATGATTTTAAATATGGTTCTTCGAAATAAATAAAATTTAAATTTTTTAAAAATTATTTAATTATTATAATTTAATTTTTTAACTAAATGATTTTTTTTTAAAAAAATTAATAAATATATATTTAAAGATATTAATATTAATTCTCTTATTTATATTTTTTTAATTTATAAAATGTTTATTATATCTTTTATTACAATCTGAAACGGTATCTTTAAATATTTTATACATTATTACTCCATCATCAACAACAAGAGGAACACTTCCAGATTGATTTAATTGAATGATTGGATTATTAAAAGTTATAAAATTAAATTTTTCTAATTTTTGAATACAAACTCTATCTTTTTTCTTTGGAATATCACATGAATGTCTAAATTTATTTTTTTTTCTTTTTGTTTTTATTGTTTCTATTTCTTTTTTTACTATTATTTTTATTTCATCATCAAATGATTTTTGAGGATATTGTTTAAGAAATTTATTATATTTTTTATTTACTTCTAAATAAGTACTTAAGTTATATTTATTTGAATCAAAATCTTCTTTTAATTTAATTTTTTCTATTTCTTTTAATTTTTCATTGTTATCTTCTTTAATATTATTTTTTAAAGTGTCTGTTTCTATTCTATATTTAAATGATCTTTTATTATTAAACATAAGTTTTTTATGAAATTTTCCTAAATCAGGAATTTTTATTTTTGGAGTTAAAATATATTTTTGTGAATTTAATTGTGATAAAGGATTTTTTGTTCTTGTTGAAAAATAACTATTTAAAAATTGATTATTATTATTAAAATTAGTTGAATTATTTGGAGATGTTTGATTTATATTATTATAACTTGATTGACTAAAATTCAATGATAATGTATATAGATCAGCAGTATTATTTGGTTTTTTGTAATCTATTTTAGGTAATCCTATTAATTTTTTACTCATTTTAAAACCTTTATGTGAAAATAATAATTGTTTTGAAGTTATTTTTTTTTCATCTTTTTTCATTTTTTTAATATATTCTAATATATAATTTATTTTTTATTGCAATGAATAAAAAGAAAAGGGATTATTTATTTAAATTAATTTTTAATTTAAAATGTGATAAAGAAAATGCTAAAATGAATAATATTAAAATCAAATAGATTTTTATTAATCTCAAACACAATTATTAAATTATAATTATGATGATTTGATTAATAAATTAAAGATAAATATTGAATAAATAAAATATAGATTTATTGTATTAAATCTTTCTTATTCCAAAATTTATTTCAATCAGAATTTTATATTTTCAATTTATTCAGAAAGATATAATTATATTTAATAATATTCAAAAAACTTTTTAATAGATTGAATTATTAAATAATAATACTTACATCACTCTAAATCTAAATATTTTATCAAATTTATTATTTGAACAGAATATTTTTTCCTTTAATGTTTATTAGTTTTATTTTTACGCATAGATCTTTTAGAGCTATTATCTTTTTCTGTATCATTTTCATTAATTTGAAAGTTGGTTTTATTTTTAAAAGATATTCTTTTAGAAACTTCAAAACTGCTTAAATCATTATTACTCATTTTTTTCCTTAAAATAGTTTTATTACTTTGAAAATGCATTTTATTTAAATCATTATCTTTTTTTTTATTTTGTAAAACAACACTTTTAATTTTATTAATAGATCTTTTACTTTCACTATCACTAAAATCTAAAATTCTTTCAGTTTCATTATTTCTTGAAGTTTTTATTTTATTATAATGACTAATATTGCTATTTGAATTTCTTCTCCTTTCATTATTTTTTTTAATTTGTTCTATATTTAATAAAGGAATTAATCTGTCTCTTGAAATATTTGTTGTTTTTTGCCTAAAAAATTGACGTTTTTTATCATCATTATTATTTTTTAATAATGTTATTGATTGCTTTGATTTACTTCTTGATATTTTTGTTGTTTTAGTTTTACTATTTGAACCTTTATTTTTATTAGATTTTTTGTCTTTTTCTTCTGATTTTAAATTTTCTGATTTTTTCTCATTTTTTTTTTTATTTTCTTCTTCTTTTTTTTTTGGTTTTGGAAGATCCAAAAATTCAGGAATTTCTTGTTTTGAATTAGTTAATATTGTTCTAAGAAATTTAAACATTCCTCCATTTTCAGGAATTATTAATGTTATTGATCTACCATAAAATCCACAAAAATTAATTCTATTTTCATATATATAAGAACTATTCGGTAAATCAAAGTTAATTATAAAATCTATTTTTTTTCCATGTAATTTATCTTTTATTTTCTTACTTTCTAAATCTGTTGTTAAAAATAAATTTTGGTCATTTAATATATTATTTAATTTTAATTTTAAAAGATTATAATCTTTTTCTTTATTTACAAAAATAACTCTTGTTCCATTTATATAAGATAATATATTTTTTAATTGATGTAATTTATCTTCAAATAAACCTGATTCTACATAATAAAATTTCTGAGGAATATTTAATGATATTTGATTATCTTCTTTTTCAATTAATGTAAGTCTTTTTATTTTAACAATTAAATGATTTTTTTTTAATATATTATTTGCAATATTTAAAACTTCATTATTATATTTTCCAGAAAAAATAATATTAGTTCTCTTATATTTATCTCCTAAATCATATTTTTTAAAAATTCTAAAAATATATTTTTCATCAACTTCATTTAAAATATCATCAAGAGTATCAAAAACAAGATATTTAACAGAACTTAATGAAATTAAATTATTTTTAAGTGAATAAGTTAAACTTTCAAGAGTAGTAAATAATATATCACAACCACCATAAAAATTAAATTGAATATGATTATAACCTCCATCACCAGAAATACCAACTGACAATATATTTGTTTCATAAGTTAATTTAAGACATTCATTTAATTTTCTATTTAATTTTTCCTTATTTTGTCCTATTATTAAAACAATTGGATATGATTTTTTATCATTTAATTTTATTTTATTTATTGATTCTTTAGCTCTTAAAAAAGATAATATTGGAATTAAATATGATAATGTTTTTCCGGTGCTTTCTGATGTGTTTGCAAATATATCATTTTTATTAAATAAATTAGGGATTATTAATTTTTGTATAGAAGATAATTTGTTATAATTAAATTGCTTTAAATATACTTGAAGTAAAGATGGTATTTGAATAAATTGTGAAAAGAAATTATAATAATCACATTTATTTACTGTTGATTTTGGAAAAAGTCTTTTTTCTTCTAACATTTTATTCTTTGGATTGTTTTTATCATATAAATCTATTATTTTATTATCTTCTATTATTTCTAAATCTTCTCTTTCTGGTTTTGTTATTATTTTCATTTCAATCAATTTTAAATGTTCTTTAATTAAATCTTCTTGGATTAAATTTATTTCTTGAAGATATTTTATTCTTTGAGGATATCTTTCTAAGAAAAAATATTTATTTGTGTCATATTCTATTTTATCTATATTTTCATACATTTAACAAGTATTAATTTTAATTTGTTTTTTTAAAATTAAAAAAAGTATTAATTATTTTATTTACATTATTCATCCAAATTTAGAAATGAAATTTTGAAATTTATCATTTATTCTTTTTTTGTTATCAATTGGAATAGGAGAATAAATTTTATCTTTTAATTGAGTTATATATTCATTAACATTATTACCTCTTAATGATTGATTATTTAATGTTTTTTTCTTTTTATCAATTTTATGATTTTTCATTAATTTATTTATATAATAATTAGAATCTAATGTAGATTTAGAATTTTTATCAATACTCATTGCAATTTTTTTTTGTGAATAATTTTCTAAATCATTTGTATTATTAATTCTTTTATTACCTTCAGTATTATTTTTTTTATTTGAACTTAAGCATTGAGTTCTAGTATAATTAGAATAAATATTTTGACTTAAATGATTTGGTCTATAAATATTATGATTATTATTATTATCTTCTGTCATAATTGTATTATATTTATTTTCTCCTATTAAATTCAATGATATTGTTTGAATTAATTGATCTTCTAATTTTATATTATTATCTTCTAAATTTTTTATTTTTGCATTTTTTTCTATTATTTGAGTACCATAAAATGTATTTATTCTTGAAATTGCTTTTTTTAAATTATTAACTTTATTTTTCATTTCTTTTATTTGAGATTTCTTTTCTTCATTTCTTTCCATTTGAGAATCTTCTAATTCATCTTTTAATTTCTTATTTTCATTTATTAATTTTTTATTTTCTTCCAATAAAAATATTATTTTTGATTTAGCTTCTAAATAATAATTTTGAAATTTTGATAATAATTGTTCTTTTTCATTTATTAATTGCCTTAAAACTATATTTTCTCCTTTTAAAATATTACTTTTATTTTCAATATCTTTTATTACATTTTTCAATTCTAAATTTTCCTTTTTTAATTGATTTAATTCATTTTTTTCAGTTTTCTGTAAATCACTCATTTTATTTGAATTAAAAAATTAATTTTATATTTAAAAAAGATTTGAATTAAAATTATTTAAATTAATAATATATATAAATAAACATTTAAGTAATCTCAATTATATTATTCCTAAATTATTAAGTTTATTATAAAAAATTTTAGGTAACTTTTTAATACATTCATCAAAATATTCAGAATTATTTTTTTTAAATTCTATCAAAAAAGAAATAATCGATTTATCAATATTAAAAGATTGATTAAATTCATCTATTAATGATAAATCTTGAGTATCTAAATCATCTGAATTATAATAAAAGCATTCATCTAATTCTTCTCCTCCTTCTAAATTTAAAAAAAGAAATTTAGATTTTACTTTATGATTATTTTCTTTTATTTCAATTTCTTCATTTTCTGGAAAAAGATATTCTATTATTATTCTTAAAATAATTAATTGAGTACTTTTTCCAAATAATAAATTTTCAATATATGATAATCTTAAATTAAAAATATACATTAAAACTTTAGAATAAATAACATTTAAAATAATATTATATGATTTATAATTTGTTAAAAATTGCTGAAAATAAATATATAAACCATTTCTACTTTTAATTTGAATATTTGAAAATAATTCAAATATATTATAACCATTTTTTAAGATTAATAAATTTAAAAAAAGTAAAAAAGATTGAATTAAACCTTTACTTTGACATTCTTCAAATTTATAAAATATTTGATTTAACATTTCTGTTTTTAATGAAATATTATTTGAAATATAATAATGAATTAATATATTTGGAAAATTAACTAATGATGAAATTAATGTATTTTCATCTAATAAATGATTTAAATAAGTATCAATTGAATATGATTGATTTTTAGTATAATAAAGATAATATTTTAAAAATGAATTTAAATAAAGAAGATTTTCTATATCATTTGATTTAGAGAATATATCACATAATTTATTTGAAACTTCATTTAAAGAATTTAATAAATTATTTGATATCCTTATTTTTGATTGACTATATTTGTGAATTAATAAAGTTAATATGTTTAAAGTTGTTATTATTAAATTTTCAATAAATTCTTTTTCTGCATTCATTTCATTATTTAAAGCTTTAATCATTATATCTAAAAAACATTGTAATAAATTATTTTGGTATTTACTTATATTTTTTGCAATTTCTTCAATTAATATAAGAAATAAATTAAAATGTTCTTTTTTTAAAATAATTTTTTGAAACAATTCTGAAATTATGATATTTAAATATTTATTAATTATATATTCTACAATATTATTATTATTCTTAATAAAAGCAATTAAAATTTGAAAAATAAAAGAAATATTTTCTTCATTAGTTAATTTTATTAATGAAATAAATATATAATCTATACATTCATTACATTTATTATTAACTAAAGATATATTTTCTTCCTCTGATAAAGAATATAAAGTATCACATATTTCTAAATTAATCGCAATGTTTTTTTGAACTAATAAAATTTCACACATTAAATCAAAAATATATTTTTTAAGATTTGTATCTGAATTATAAAAAATTTTAAATTTTTTAATAACCCATATTGCTCTTGGAATAATAATATTATTTTGATTTCCAGAATTTTTTAATAAATTTAATATATTCTTAATAAGTTCATTAATAAATTCAATTTGAATTTTTTCTTGTTCTAATAAACAATTAATTTTCTTAGAAATAAAACCTAAAATATAAAGATTTGATTCTTGAATATGACATACTAAATCTTTATTACTAATTAAATATATTAAACTTTCTTTATTATTAAAAATTTTTTTATAAATATCTAAATTTATTCCATTATTCATTTCATTAATCAATAAATGTATGAAATTTAAAGTTAAATCATAATTATTTCCTAAAATTGTTTTAATAAGATTATTTCCAATTTTTCTAACATTTATTGTTTCTTTATTATCTTCATTTGAAATATATTCTTTAATAATAAATTCATTACCATTTGAATTAAATAATTCATAATCAACATAAGGCATTAAAATAAATAATTTAGAAATTAATAATAAATTATAATTTTTATCTTTGAAATTTTCTTCTTTATCTATTATATCTATTATTAATTGTCCTAATTGAATAATCATTCCATTTAAACCATAAATTTCATCTTCATTTTCACTTTCATATCCTCTTTCATAAACATATTTATTTTCTTTTATTTCTTTTATTTCCTCTTCAGAATATATAATACTTTTATTTATTATTTCTTTATTTAAGTATATTTCAAGATAATTTTCAACACAATAAAATAAAATATCTTTTATTTTATCATAGATTTTATTTTTTTTACTAAAATATTCCATATCTCTGATAATAAGATCTAAAATTTTTAAAGAATATTTTTTTACATCACTCAATTCAATAAATCTAAAATTATAAGGTAAAATATTTTTTAAAAGTTCTATTAAAGAATTTATTATTTCTTCAGTAAATTGATTTGCTAATAATTCATCATCAGTTCCATCAGCATAAGTAATTTTATTTATTATTTCATAAATTATAATTAAACATTTTTCTCTTATTTTAGTATTTTTTCTTGAAATATTAAATACTTTAATAACTGGAGAAATAATATTTTTTAAATAATTAGAAATTGAATCATCAGATTCATATAAAATATTAATTAAAATTTTTAATAAAAATTCCATTTGTTCTTCATTGAAATTATCATTATTTGATAAATTCTTAATTTCATTTAAAAGAATTTCAAAATATTTTAAATAATCTAAATTTTTCATTTCTTTAGAAATAATAATTCCAATAATTTTAGCAATAAAGTTTTTAAAATAATAATCTTTATTATAATAAAATTGAATCATATGAAATAATTCATTTATAATTTGTATTTTTTCATCATTGGAAATATAAGGATCATCATTACTCCAATTTCTTTGAATAAAAGTTTTTAAACTAATAGAAGATAATTTTCTAGTTTTATCATCGAAATTTTCATCGAAAGAACATTTTAATAAATAATAATAAAAATTTTTAGTAATTTCAAATCCTGTTAAAAACTGATATCCATTTTTTAAATTAGAAGAAGACTTAATCATTGATTTTAAGGAATTAGTTAAAAATTCATATGTAAAGTTATTTGAAGACATAAAGTTTTAATAATAAAAAAAAATAAATTTAAAAAAATAAATATAAAATTATTAAATTAAATATTAATTTTATTCAAAGTTCCCAATAAAAACTATGATTAAACATAATATATAAATAAATAATAAAAACTGTTTTTATATACAATAAAAAATTAAGACAAAACAAAAGTGTTTATTCTTTCTATTGTCTTTAATCCTTGTAATTGATATTTTTCTATTTGTTTTATTAAATTGTTATTATATTGTTCTTGTTCATTTACTTTAAATTCTAATAATTTTTTCTTTTCTACTTTTTTTAATATTTCTTTTAAAATTATTCTTTTTTTATTTTCTTCGAATATTTTTTTTATTTTTAAATAATTTTCCCTTTTTTCTTTTATTTCTTTCTCTTTTTCTTTTTTTATACTTTTTTCATTTTTTCTTCTTTCAGTAAAAAATTCTCTATAATTTAATTCTTTATTATTATCAAATTTTCTTTTTTTAATTAAAGAATTTTTTTTATCTTTTATTCTTAAATTTTTTATTTCTTCTTTTTTCTTTTTTATTTCTTCTATTTTCATTTCTTTGTTTTTTTTTAAAATTAATTGATTAATAATTTTTTCTGCTTTAATTTTCATTTTTTCTTTTTTATTATTTTTCTCATTATTAATTCTATTGTAATTTGTATTTTCTTTCATTGAAAGCATTCTTAATTTATTTTGAAGTAAAAAAATTTCATTTTCATTTCTTAATCTTATTTTTAAATTCTTTTTATATTTGTTATTTAAATCAGAAATGTCTTTTTTAAGTTCTGAAACTGAAGATAAAGTTCTAAAATAATTATAATTTTTTGCAGAAGAAAGACTATATTTTTTATATAATGAAGAAGAATTATAATATGTTTTAAATCCTTTTTTATTTATTGGAGTTTTTAATTGTTCATTAATTATTTTTGGATTTATTCGTATTTCTATTTCTTCATCATTCATTTCCTTTATATTCGATTTTTAATTTTACTTAATTTAAAAATAAAAAAATTAAAAAAAAAATTAAATTAAAAATATAAAATTCTTTCAATTAATAAACGAAAAATGTTTAAAACATTTTTTATGAGAAAAAAATATAATTAACTTCATTAAAAAAAGAAATCAATCAAACACCCATAAGATAAAGTAAAATTAAATTAATTTTTTAAAAATCAGCATGTCCAGGGAATCTAGGATAAGGAATAACATCTCTAATATTTTCAACTCCAGTAGCCATCATAACTAATCTTTCAAATCCTAAACCAAAACCAGAATGAGGAACAGTTCCAAATTTTCTTAAATCAAGATACCAATTATAAAGTGATAAATCCATATTTAATTCTAACATTCTATTTTTTAATTTATCATAATCTTCTTCTCTTTGAGAACCTCCTATTATTTCTCCTATTCTTGGTACTAATATATCTGCGGCTGCTACTGTCTTTCCATCTTTGTTCTGTTTCATGTAAAATGATTTTATTTCTTTTGGGTAATTGTATAATATTACTGGTTTTTTAAATACTTCTTCTGTTAAGTAACGTTCGTGGACTGATGCAAAATCCATTCCCCAATATATATTACGGTTATCTTCTTTTTTTTCTTCTTCTTTTTTTTCTTCTTCTTTTTTTTCTTCTTCTTTTTTTTCTTCATCTTTTTTTTCTTCTTCTTTCTTTTCTTCTTCTTTCTTTTCTTCTTCTTTTTTTTCTTCTTCTTTTTTTTCTTCTTCTTT
>JAEEGL016728923.1_pt1 | contig 28871 bp, 25 predicted proteins | sample 9134231 | NCBI WGS metagenome assembly JAEEGL01 (sample SAMN16246548, study PRJNA631951) | gut metagenome | biome: gut microbiome; feature: rumen; material: fiber-attached | host: Bos | place: Iran: Karaj | collected 2018-10 | reverse complement strand
GCTTATTATCGGCGGCACGTCTTTGACCGTTTACCCCGCGGCGTCTTTTATAGGGTATTTCCGCGGAAAGCATCTGGTCGTCATAAATAAAGACCCTTTGACCTTGCGCCTTGACCAAGAGAAAGATCTGGAAATAAACGCGCCGATAGGCGAAGTCTTTTCCGCCCTTAAAAAGTTAAATTAGGTTGCAAAATTTTCGCACAAACGCTTGCGGCGGGGAGAGTTTCCCCCGCCGCAATTTTTAACCTTCGTAAAAATTTTTTATCGTCTTGTTTTTGCGTTTAGCGTACTCGTACGCGACCGCCGTTCCCGAATTTCCCGTATAACTCCCGTATTTCCTTTGCCTCGGACGGTATTTTTTATTATAATAGAATAAACAGTAGTCGCTGTCGTCTATCATTTCACAGTTTCTTTCAACGTACGCCCCTTTGCCCGAAAACACTCTCTTTTTACTCTCTCGTTCTTCGTCCACACAATATAACCGCACTTTCCGCTTGAAACTATCGGACAACATCCTTTCTTGCGTTTCTTTATCTTTTTCCAACGTTACCGTTTCGCACAGGCACGCATATCCCACCCTTTTGATATAAGGATACCTTTCCTTTAATTTTGTAACTATCCCGTTGCACAAATCGTCGAACTCGCTTTTACTCCCGAATAAAAACGTCTCTACCCTTTCGTTTACTATCAGATTTTCTATATACCCGTAAATTTCCCTTTTAAGTTTTTCCGTTATCTCTATTTCTCTATGCCCTATAACGCAACAGGTTTTATGTGTACTATGTTTTTGCATAGTTATATTATAGCACGGACGTTTGCAAAATACTATGTTTTTGCATAACTATTCAAAAACATATCCAAATTACAATATAGATAAGGGGTTTGGATATGAAAGTGTGCAAAGCGGTTGTAACGAGAATAAGAGAAGTGGCAGACGCTAAAAACATATCTCTTTACAAATTGCAAAAGGATTCGGGCGTGCCCGAAGGAACGTTCCTTTCTTTAATTTACGGTAACAGAAAGGGCGTTAATCTGACGACTTTATTACAACTTATTCAAACGTTAGGCGTTTCGGCAAAGGAGTTTTTCGACAGCCCTTTATTCGACGAAGATAAACTTGATATTTAATTGTAAAAAACCAACGATAAACCGCGGCGGGGAAATTCTCCCCGCCGCGGTTTAATATTTACAGATGTTATTTAATTTTCGGTTTTATTTGCCGCGTCTATCCTTTTGTTGCGGAAATATATCATGAGCGCGATAGAAAGCATAATAAAGTTGACGACATAAAAGCAGAACGCCGTTATTTTGAGTGCGGTCCAGTACGTCGCGCCTTCGGCTATTCCCGCAAATATCTTGCTTAAAATCCCCGCGGCGTAGCCCGTTTCTATAAAGCAAAGAAAAACCAGACTCGTTCCCTTCGCCGTCCTTCCTTTGTACGCCCGCACAATGTTGAACGGCCACGACGCACCGAAAAGAACTATCATAATTATTTCACACACGACTGAAAACTCTTCCATATACCGTTTCTCCTTTGCCCGTCTTTACTTCGTAAGATTTGCGGCTACGAGAGTCGCCGCGCCTAAGATGCCCGCTTTATTGCCGGCTTTTGCCGAAACTATCCTGAATTTAAGCCCGTGCCTGCCGCCGTAAGAATTTTCGTCCACGGCTTTTTGCAGCACGGGGATTATGATATCTTTCTGCGCGCTTATCCCGCCGCCTATTATTATGACCTGCGGTCTGAACGCGTTGGCGACGTTTATTACTCCGATAGATAAGTCTTCGAGATAGTCGTCCACGACTTTTTTCGCCGCCGCGTCGCTATGGTAATAATCGAACGCAGTCTTGCCCGTTACGGCGTTCAAATCGCCTACGTTCCACATTGCGCTGTTTTTGTTTTTCGTCATAGCGCGCTTGGTCTCTCTTATAAGCGCGGTAGCAGAACAGTACGCTTCCAAACACCCCTTTAAGCCGCAGGTGCATTGTTCCCCGTCCTTTTTCAAGACGGTATGACCTATTTCCGCGCCCGCGCCCGAATTGCCGGTATAAAGATTTCCGTTTATGATAACGCCGCCGCCTACGTCCGTGCCCGCGCCGAACTTATATTCCGCAAGCGCGGCTACGTCGGCGTCGTTGGCTATAACGACCTTTAAGCCCGTGCGCTTTTGCACTTCTCCGACTATGCCGAAATCGTGCCAGTCGAGATTGTTGGAGTAAACGACTTTACCTTTTTCGGCGTTTATAAGCCCGGGAACGCCTATTCCCATGCCTTCCGCGTCGGAAGTGCAAAGACCCGCCGCACACAAAAGACGGTCGCACAGAGCGGCGATATTTTTCGCCACCACCTTTGCGCCCTTGTCCCTTTCGGTGGGAACTTCGTCGCAAACGACGATATTGCCCGCGTCGTCCACTATCCCGCCTTTTATGAACGTTCCGCCGAGATCTATACCTATATAATACTTGCGCACCGAAGTTATAACTATATCGGCGTTACCTTTCACATGGTACTTGCCGTGATTTGCGCTTACGAAGAAACTATCGCCCCTGCGCATTTTATTGCCGTCGATAAATCCTTCGCCCTTTACGCAGGTAACGCAATCGAAAGTCTTTCCGTCGGTAGTAAAGGTCTTATCGGTAACCGAAAACTTTTTCACGGTGAAATACCTGCTTGCGCCGAGAAAACTCTTTTGCGGCGGTTTCAAGGAAAACTTCTTTAAGTTCATAACGGCGAGCGCCTTTTCTATATGCAAGGGACGTTTTTCGCCGTTCTTGTCCGTCCTATCATAGTCGTAAACCCGATAGGTAAGGTTGCTGTTTTGCTGTATTTCCAGAATAAGACAGCCTTTTTTTATGGCGTGCACCGTGCCCGCGGGTATGAAATACGTCTGCCCCTCCTTTACGGGATAAAAATTAAGAAGTTCTGTAATTTTGTTTTCCGCTATCGCCTTTGCGACTTCGTCTTTTTTGACGTCTTTTTTAAAGCCTAAATATATCCCCGCGCCTTTTTCGGCTTCCACGACGTGCCACATCTCCGTTTTCCCGTAGGAATTTTCGTTCTTTAACGCGTACTCGTCGGACGGGTGCACCTGCACGGAAAGGTCGCTTGCCGCGTCGATAAACTTTATCATAACGGGAAAGAAGGGAAACGCCGTTACGTTTTCGCCGAGTTCTTTATCGGTTACCTTGCTTTTAAGCGCAACGCCGTCAGTCAAAGTCAGCCCGTCGGGATGAAAAGACAGTTCCCAACTTTCCGAAACGACGTCCGTGTCGGAATCTTTACCGTAAAAGTCTTTAAGTTTTCTGCCGCCCCAGATATAATCTTTAAGGGCGGGCTTTAATCTGAACACGCTCATATATCGCTTTTATAAAAGTAAAAAGACATACGATTATTTTAATTATAAACGATGTCTTAAACGTTTTTCGGGCAGAATTTTGCCCGCCTACATTATACTACTCCGCCCGCGGCTTGTCAAACCCTTTGAACGGGCGGCGTATCGTAATAATTTTACTCTTTATCGCCCGCGTCCACAGGGGTAAGCGTAAACGCATCTTTCGGCACGGAAAGAGCGAATACCGGCATTTTATACACCGAGAACTTGTCGTCCAGAACCGCCGTAACGTAATCCTTCCAGCCGTTCACTCTCACGAACACGGCGTTTTTGCCGCCGAGTTTGTCTTCGTCGTACGCGCTTGCGGGTAGAAGATTGCCGAGAGTTTCCGTTTCTATTTTGTTCTTTTTGGCGTATTTTTTATTATACACGAAACCGAGTTTATCCGACGCGAGTTTCATTACGTATCTGCCGTCGGCAATTTTAAGGTCTTCGTAGGAAAGCGTCGCCCCGCCCACACGCACGGCGGTAACGCCGTTTTTGGTTTTTACCATACACTCGGCGCAGTTGTCGGAAACTATCTCCCTGCTGTTAAGCCTTACGCCGTTTGCGTCGCAGAAAGATATCGCGGAGAAAGGAAGGTAAAATTTCACTTCGTCGCCCGCTTTAAGTTCCGCATCTTTACAACGGAAAGCGAAATAATCTTTTTTGCCTTCGATTTTAACGAACACGGAAGTGTTGTCGCTCCCCGCGAAAGTAAAATCGACGACGCCCCTTAATTCTACGCTGTCGGGCTTTTCGGTAAGCGAAACGGCGTTGGTAACGATATTCATGCTTACGCAGTCCTTTTCGGCAAAGTCGAAAAGTTTTTCGGCGATTATTTCGGGAATCTTCCATTTTATACCGGCAAACTCCGCTACCCCGCCCGATATCGTGCAGTCGAACTTATTGACCATGGGAACGCCCATTATAGCCTGATTCGTGTCGATGTCGAAAAGGTGCGATTTATCGGTATCGAATTTAAGGTAGACCTTATCCCCCGCCTTTATGGTGTGATCGGTCGGCGTGGTAACGATAACGTTATGGGAAAGTCCCGCTACGGCGGCGTAAACTATCGTTTCGCTGCCGAGATGCTCCACTACGTCCACGGTGGCGGCTATGCCGTCGCCGCCTAAGAAAATGTTTTCGGGACGTATGCCGAACAAAACTTTCTTGCCTATCGCGGATCTTTCTATCAGTTGTTTCGCCTTGTTTTCTTCGAATTCCGCCTTGCCTTCTTCGCCGAAGGCAACGGAAAGTTTCCCGTCGTTACTTAAAAGTTGCGCTTCGAAAACGTTCATCTGCGGAGAACCCAAAAACGTGGCTACGAAAACGTTACAGGGCTGTTCGTAAAGCGTGGCAGGCGAATCGGTCTGCTGGATAAACCCGTCTTTCATTACGACTATCCTGTCGCCCATGGTCATAGCCTCCGTCTGGTCGTGGGTAACGTATATGAAAGTCGTGGCGAGTTTCTGGTGCAATTTTATTATTTCCGAACGCATCTGCACGCGAAGTTTCGCGTCGAGGTTAGACAGCGGTTCGTCGAGTAAGAATACGTTGGGCTCTCTTACGATGGCGCGCCCTAAAGCGACTCTTTGTCTTTGTCCGCCCGATAGCGCCTTGGGTTTTCTTTCGAGAAGGTCGCTTATGCCGAGTATTTCCGCCGCGTTCCTTACCCTTCTTTCTATCTCGTCGGCGGGAACTTTTCTCAGTTTAAGCCCGAACCCCATATTCTTAAAGACGGTCATATGGGGATAGAGCGCATAGTTCTGGAACACCATTGCGATATTACGGTCTTTGGGTTCTATATCGTTGACCTTAACGCCGTCTATGAACATTTCGCCGGAAGTTATCTCTTCTAACCCCGCTATCATACGGAGCGTGGTGGATTTCCCGCAGCCGGAAGGTCCTACGAATACGATAAATTCCTTGTCGGCGATTTCGAGATTGAAATCGGAAACGGCGCGAACGCCGCCGCTGTAAACCTTGTAGATGTTCTTCAATAATAATTTGACCATTATGACTCCTTATCGCCTTTATATAAGCCTTTGCCGACGTATTCGGGGTAATTGTTTTTATTTATATGGATATCGAAGGTTCTGTGTGCGAATAAAGTCGCCGCCGCCACCGATAAGCCGTTAAGGAAAAGCGCATACAGAAAAACACACGCTATCGCAAGCCACGGCGAGAAAAGCGCCGCGAAAAACTTTACGCCGAAGAAAAACGCGAAATGCGCTATCGTCGCGGGAAATGCAATGAGCGCGAAAGCAAACGAGTTTTTCCGCTGCGCAAAGAATTTAAGTTGATAGAAATTTTCGCTTGCGCAAAAATATTCCGCCGCGCCGAACAACACCGCAAGTTGCAGGATAAGCACTCCTATCCCCGCCCATTTAAAGAAGGTTTCGGAAAAGTACAGTAAGTACACCGTTCCGACGACGCAGATAAAAGCGGATATGCCCACCGTAAGCCCGTTGAAAAAGCTTCTTGCCCCCGAAGTTCTCACTGCGGACAGTATCTGCGGGGCGATAAAACATCCTTCGTTATGCGCCTTTTTCTTCATGACCGAAAAACAGGCGTTTCTCCCGACGTACTTTATCCCGAAACACGGCGTGCATATAAGCCCCATGTAAAAGACTATCGGAAATACGGAAGAAAACGAAACTTCAACGTTCACGATAAACAGGTACTCGAATATAAGCGCGACGGCGAGCGGCAGGGAAAAAAGCGCTTCCGCAAGGCTCAGATCGACGAGAAGATAAAAATCTTCCTTTATGATTCTCCCGAAAAGGCGTTTCCGCGTTCTCGGAAGTTCCGCATCGGCGGGGTTTACTTTAAGTTGCCGTTTTATCTTTGCCATAACCGTTCAGAAACTCCAAAAACACGACGGCGGTATCGGTAAGCGCGTCTCCGCCCGAATTAGGCGAAGAAAGAACGATAAACGCCGCGTACCTTTCGTCGGTAAAGGCGAAATACGCCGCGAGATTTTCTTTCGTTTCGTCCGAAATATACGCCCCGTAAACCTTTCCGTCCCGAACGTACCCGTCGCCCGAAACTTCTATTTCCTTAAAAGTTCCTTCGCACTCGGTCTTATCGGCTATATCTTCGGAAACTATCACCACGTCGCAACCATTCAGCCCGACGGTGGAATACTTCGTTTTGAAAACCGAATCGGCGGGATCGCAGGAACTTATCTCCACGGTTTTTACGCCGTAAGCCGACATCTCGGCTTTCACGATATCTTTGAACAAATAATCCTTTACCGTGCCGCCGAAGAATATTTTAACCGTTTCGGTGGGTGCGGGCGCGTTGAAAAGCGAAAACGCAAAATACCACAGCATAACGCAGACTATCGCCAAACCTACGTAGATCACCCAGTCGTAGTAAAGCCTTTTTTTAAAGTAGCCTTTCACTTTTTATCACCCGAAACCACGACGCCCGCGCGCACGTTAAAAGAATACGTCGCGCCCTTTTCGAAGTCGTTTTGGCGCAAAAGCGCGTTGACCGTGCGGACGCTTCCTTCGCAGTCCAGCGTCAAAGTGCGCATTAAAAGCCCGTCTTTCGTTATTTCCGATATATCGGTAAGAACCCCCGTTTCGACGTATTCTTCCGAAACGGTCATTTTTCCGTACAGGGCGATAAGGCTTTTTCTCTCGGCGAAAGGGTTGGTAAAAAACCAGAAAGATCCCCAGGCAAACGCCACCGACAGCGCGATATCTCCCACCATGAACCAAAAATATTCCCTGCCTTTCGACGTTAAAAGAAGCGTTACGGAAACGATAAGATATCCCGCGGCGACCGCCGCGTAAAGTATCGCGCTTTTTTTGAGCGCGGCTTTCTCTTTCAAGATATCGTTTTCCGTCCAGAAAATCATTTATCTATCGCGTCCTTTATCCTGCCGACGAGTATATCGTAACTCTTTCTCGAAAAATGCAACTCGTCGGGCAGGTAATTTTCAAGTATATACTTCCCGTCTTTTTTGCATATATCGGCGGTGTCTATATAAGTGATGCGCTCGTCTTTTGCGGCGATATCCCTTTGCCAAGCGTTTAAATCCGCCACGAAAGACGCAAACTCGTCCCTTGCGGGGCTGGTTTTGGTCGCTATCGTTATTATCCTTATATCGGGGTTGTCGGCTGTAAATCTATCCCAGGTCTTTTTAAAAAGTTCCTTCGTCTCTTCCACGGTATAGCCGCAAACCGGTTCGTTATCCCCGAAATACCAGACGAGAACGTCGGGTGCGAAGGGCTTTGCTATATTCTCGTAATGAAACAACGCTTCGTCGGAAGTAGAACCGCCGAATCCCGCGTTTACGGCGTTATATTCGGCAAATTCGTCTTCCAAAGTCTTCCAGATGGCGAAAGTACTGCTGCCGTAAAACAACACCTTGCAGGGACGACCTTGCTTTGCCTTTATCGCGTCCAACTCCCAGCCGTAACGGTACATATCGACTCTATGCGGTATCATTTGAAATACAACTCCCTTTCCGTCGCGATAAACGCGTTTTTCACTTCCTTGCCCCAGAGAACGTATCCGCACAGACTCATGTGCAGTCCGTCGGAGAGAAAATACGCCTTGTTCGTTATCCCGCTCTTTTTAACGAGAACGCTGCCCGCGTCTATCAGCGTAATATACTCTGCGTGCGCGGCGTTTTCGGCGTATTCCGTAACTATTCCGTTAGCGACGTCTATTTCGCCGTAATAATTCCTGAACCCCGGAACTTTGTTTATCATTATAAAGTAAATATGCGCTTCGGAAAGGTGTAGGTGTATATCGTCGAAAAGCGTTACGAGCGCGTTCCCTGTCTGTTCGCCGTCCTTTCCGTTGTTTATTATGTTGTTTATACCGACGTAAAGTATCACGGCGCGGGGGTTGAAGGGGTATATAAGCCTTTGGGCGAGTTTTTCGCTCCAATGCTCCACCGTAGTGCCGCCGATCCCCACGTTAGCGGTGGTAACGGGCTGCATGTCTTCCACCGAAGTCGCCCAGTTTTCCATAGACGACGAACCCGCCATTATAACTGAATAGGGCGGCAGGTTTACGTTGTTTTCGTATTTTACCGCTTTGTTCTGGTATGTGTCGTTATCGGTAACGGCAAACTCCGCCGAAGCGTCGGTAACGTCGATATTTATTTCGCCTTCGTCTTCGCCGTTGTCGTAGGTTACCGTTACCCGCATGCCCGCGTAGGTTGCGGATTTCACCGTCGTCGCCGAATTTACGGTGTAGTTAAGGAGTTCCTTTACGTTATCGGCGTTCTCTTCGAGAAGTCTTATCGCCGCCCGAGTAAGTTTAACGGTGTTCTCTTCCACGAAACTGTTAAGCACTCCGAATACGTTTATATCCGAACTCTCGTCTTTCTTTTCGGTAAAGGAAAGCGACGGCTCTTCGTACTCGTCCTGCTGGCCGCTTTCGTCTCTTACCCACTTCGCGTAAAGCGTTACGCCGCCGGACACGGGTTCGTCGAAATCGAAAAGTTCCGTTCCTTCAATATCCGTCGCCCAGCCGTCGAACACGAAGCCTTTTCTTTCGGGAACGTCCGTCGGCGCGGATATTTTTTGTCCCGCGGTGATTTTTTGCGAGGAAAAGAGCAAATTATCGCCCACGGCGTAATATCCCGTGGTAAGATTGACTTCTTCGCCCGAAACGTTGGTCATAAAACGCGCGTAAAGTTCAAGCGGAGCATATTCGGCATTTTCGCCGCCTTTGCCGTCGGCGTTTCCGCCGCAGGCAAAAAGCGTGCATAAAGCCGTAACCAGACAAAGCAACACGGCAAGTTTTTTCATAATTTTCCCTCCGAATACACCCCGTCGCAGAACTCGTTAAAGTCTGCCGTGGCAACGCAGACGTATTTGTCCGCCGCACCGTAATAGACGAACATAACGCCGTCTTTTACGCATATTCCCGTCGGAAACACGCACCCGTTGTAATAACCTTGGGTTTCGAAATCGAATTCGGGTTCTAATATAAAGTCTTTCGCCCTTGCTATTATCTTTTCGGGGTTTTTGCCGTCGACGATTATCGCGCCCACGCGGTAACCGCCGTCCTTTTCGGCAACGCCGTGATAAAGGATAAGCCAGCCGTATTTACATTTTATCGGCGGGGTAGAACCGCCTATCTTCTTGTTTTCCCACCAGGTTTTGCCCTGCATTAAAAGTCTGGGAGTTCCCCACTCCGCAAGGTCGTCGGAATAGGATATCCATATGGCGGGGTTCTCGTTTTCGTAGCCTTTGCCGCACCACTCCATGGGGCGGGAAAGTTTTACGAATTTACCGTTTATCTTTTCGGGGAAGATATATACGTCCCTGTCGTCGAACCTGCTGTCGGTTATTCTGCCGAGTTTTTTCCAGTTTTTAAGGTCGCGGCTCACGGCAAGGTGCGTTACGCTGTTGTTGTTTATGAGAAACGTCGGTCCGAATTCCGGCTGAAACCCGAAGTACTCCTTGTCTTCTCTCCAATACTGCCCCGGCGCGAAAGTTCTCGATGCGTAGGTAAGGTAGTAATACCCGCCCATTTTAACCAGTCGCGGATCTTCCACGCAACCGCCGTCCGCACCGTTTATATCGGGCGACAAAACGGGTTTGTCGGAAGTTCTTTCGAAGTTGAAACCGTCCTTACTTACCGCAAGCCCCAGATAGATATAGTGCTGTTTATCGTTGCCCGCGGCACGGTAAAGCATCTTGAAAAGCCCGTCTTCCTCGTCGTAGATAACGGCGGGGTTGAGAACGCAAAGACTTTCCCATCCGTCCCCTATCGGTTTTAATATGGGGTTGTCGGCGTATTTTTTTAACTTTATCATAACTGTCCCTCGTAATCTTCTACCGTAAACTTCGTGGCGTTCGCGCCCGTACCGTCAAAGGTGATTTTGTCGAGATAAACTTCGCTTATCTCTTCGTCGGCGGTGTTGACGATGCCGAAAGTTATTTCGTCGATAAACTGAACCTTCCCGCTCGAAAGCACGATGTTTCCCGTGCCTTCTATCTTGCTGAACTTTTCAAACCCGATGGTGTAGACCTTCCAGTCCGCGGAAACATTGGTCAAGGTGGCGCGGTATTTGAACCTTACGCCCGAGTAGGTCATAAAGATATTGACGTAAACGGTCGCCTTTCCGTCGCCTTTGAGTAAAAGTTTCACCGCGTTTGCGGAAACCGATTTATCCACGACGAAATTGAAAGCGTAGGCGACGGAATTGCTGTTGCCTTTATATTGCATGGCAAGGCTCTGCCCTTCGCCCGAAGCCGTTACGTCCGACAGATACAGGTTCTCGTAATCGTAACCCTTTTCGCCCTTAAAGGCGAGCGTTTCTTCGGTAACGCCGTCGAAATCTTCTACTATACATATCTTGTCGTTTTCTTCCGAAGGCGCAAGTTTATGGGTAAGGTCGGTAACTTCCGACTCCTCGTCGAAAGTAAACCTTACGTTATCGACGTAAACGACGTTGCCCGAAGTGTATACAGGGTGCGGCGTGCCGTTTGCCGCGTAGTAGTAATATTGAAGTCCTATCTTAACGGCAACGATATTTTCCGCGGCAAGCGGAGTTATCTGCCCGAAATATCCTTCGGCGAGTTCAAAATCACTAAACGCCAAAGTGTAGTCCGCCCAGTATTTCGCGAGAGTGTCCACTTTTGCATAGTACTCTTCGCCGGTTGCGACGAACAATGACACTATCATTTCGGCATTGACTTCTTCGAGATAGTTGAACGCCGCGTCGTCGTGCTTGACGGACGCATCCATCGCCCACAGCGATACCGCCGTGTAGGCTTTATCGGGGCTGTCGAACTTGGTGGCGTACATAGCCTGCCCCATGTCTGCCTTATAGCCGAGTTTAACGCAGGTGTTTGCTGCGCCGAAAGCGAAAGATTTTTCTATCGCCATCGCCTCGTCCTTATTAGACTCCGAAAGCATCCATTTGTAGTACATTTCGACGTTGGAGTTATAGCCGTTGAAATCGTCTATCACGCCGTTATCGTCGACGTTGCTGATATAAAGGTCTGCGATTTCGTCTTCCAAATTCGTTACGGCGAAATCGGATATCGTTATACTGCCCGTGGAATATACGTTCTGAACGCCGAGTTGCAGTTGTTTTAAGTAATAGAACTGCCGCGAACCGTCGCCCTTGTATTCCGAAAGCGTGAACGCCATATACGGCACGACTATATAGTCGCCCGATAAAGCCGAAAGTTTGTGTGCGTAGGACCATCTGTCGCCGTCTTCTTCTATAAGCCTTATGAGCAGGTTGCCGGAAGAACCGCCGCCTTCGTGATTTACTTTAAAGCGGAAGGCGTCGCCGTTGACCAGTAATTTTTCCACGGGGAATTTTACGAACCCGTAGCCGTTTATGCCCGAAGGATTGAGTTCGTTAGCCGAACCCGAAAAAGAATAGGTAAACGACGAACCGTTTTCGCCGACCGAAGTCCCGAAATTGTAATTATCGTGTATTATATTGCCGCTTAATTCGTCGAAATCGAACTTATCCACGAAAAGATAGCGGTAATCGTCGTATTTTATGGCGCGCAGATCGCTTATCATGGCGACGCCGTCCCCGAACGACTTTTCGAAGACGAGTTCGACGTATTTTATATAATTGTAGTCGAAAACCTGATTCGCTATCGTCGTGCCGCCCTTTGTACGCAGTTCGAAAGCGTCGAATTTTATAATGACCGTCTGCTTGGCGTTGTGCGCGAGTTTTATTCGGGCGTGCCAGTATTCGTTGTCCTCGTCCACCACCCTTAAATAGGCGTCGGCGTCGTCGCCGCTGTAATAAAAGTTAAAGTAGAAAGCGTCCACGCCGTACATTTCCGTTTCCTGCGAGCGGGTAACGACTATCCACCCGTCGGAAGAAGGTATTCCCTGTTTGGTGTCTTCTTCCACGAAACTTACGACGAGCGAATTTTTGCCGTTGCCGAAAAAGTCCCCGTTATCCACGGAAACCGTGGCGTTGGAGCCCTGTTCGTGCACCGTCCACTCGTCGGCGTAGTTTACGTCGAAAAGTATTTCCTTTTCGTCGGCGGCGAGATAAAACACCCCCGTATCGCTCTTTTTACGCGTGTCGCCGTTGACGGCGGTAACGCGCCAGAAGTAGTCGGCGTTCTTTTCCTTTATCCCCGAAAACAGTTGATACCGCGGCTCGGTGATACCCGTCTTTTTAACGTATATCTTGTCGTCTTGTTGCGAGAAGTTTTCCGAAGAACATATCTCGAACTCGTAGGTGTCGGCGTTATCCGCCGCGTTCCATAAAAACGTCGGAAGAGAATAAACGCTTTCCCCGTCCGTAGGGGATAAAAGGTTTATTTCCCCTATCGCGCCGATGCGCTTTTCAAAAGTTACCTGATATTCGGTAAGACCTTCCCTGTCTTTTCCCTTACCGCAGGCGGCGAGAAAACACAGTGCGCCGATAAGCGCCATCGCCGATATTAAAATCTTTCTTAATCTTTTACTCATATCGCACCTTAAAGTTTTTCGGAAGATATAAAGGTTACGCAACCCGCGGGAATTTCCACGGTAACCTTTCCGTTAAGGTCTCCGTCAACGACGGCGTTGGGCACGACCGTTCCGTCGCTGCCTAATTGCAGGTATTTTTCGCCGAAAACGTAGATATAAAGTTTCCCGCTGCCGTTTATCTTCTTTTCTACGGTAAAGGTCTTTGTAACGGGGTTCATATCGCGGTTCACGGCGATTATTCCGCCGCAGTTACCGTCTTCCGTCACCGCAGCGAGAGTTCTGAACTTATCGTTTTCGGTAAAACTGCCCTTATATATCGTGCTGCCCGCTTTAAGCATGTTGGTAATAAGCGTGGAAGAGTGATACCACGGCCTTAATTCCTGCTTTAACGGCGACGCACCGGATAAGGTGGAAAACATACCCCACTCTTTCGGCGTCATACCGTTTTCGTTGTACATAAAGTGCATAGCGTCGTCTAAATCCCAGTAGCATATTCCGTTCGCGCCCGCAAGAAGGCTTTGTACCGTGAAGTCCGCCATACGCAAGCCGTAGGAATAATTCGCTATATAGCTGTTACAGTCGGTAACGGCGTTCTTGCCGTCCAAAAGTCCCGATTCCCAGATGATAAAGCGGTGCTCGTCCCCGACTTTTTTATCTATTTCCTTTATGGCGTCGTAATTCTTTTTGAGGTCGGTGTAAAAACTCCCCGTATCTATAAGGTAGTTGCTGACGTACAGGTGCACGCCGTAATTGTGGACTATATCCGTCATTTCGCGCGCCACACCCATAAGATAAGTGCTGAATCCCGTTCCGCTCGCCGTAACGTCTCCGCCGATTATATCTATATACCCCAGGTCTCTGCGCACGAATTCTTCTTTTACGTTGGTAACGCCTTCCTTCCATTTTTCGTAGGTGTTATAGGCGTTTTTCGACGAACCGACGTTGCCGACGTAGTTGGGTTCGTTGGTGTTCACGAACCATTTTATACAGGTGTAGCCCTTGTCTTTCACGAGAAATTCGACGAGATCCGCGCAAAGTATCGGCCAGCGCGGGTCGGCGGTGGAATTTTTTATCATTCTCCACACGTCCACGTCTTCGTCGGGCGAACCGATAACGTTCCACACTCCGAAAGCGACCTTTATGCCGTTATCCTGACAGTAGTCTAAAATATCGCAGGTGTTTTTCATCTGCTTGTTGGAAAAATTGTATTTCCACTCGTCGTCGGTCAGATCCACCGATCCCTTGTCGTCGTAGTCGTAAACTATCCAGTCAAGGTTGGTCATGCACCGAACGAGAGACGGATTAAGCCTTTTGACGGCGGCGAGCGTCTTGTCCCACGCGCCGACGGCGAGCTTGTTGGTGTCCTCATAAACGCCCCAGTCTATACCGATACCGTCGAAAGCGGAACTTACCTTACCGCTTTCTTCGAAGACAATTTCCGTCTCGCTTAAATTCGATCCGCAGGCAGAAACCATACCCGCCACGGGGAAAAGCATTATACACATAATTAAAGACAGTAATCTTTTCATTTTACTTATTCAACTCGTCGTTTATTTCTTTTAAGACCTTGTTCCAGGTATCGGTCTTGAATTTGTTCTTATAATCGTCGAGAGTTTTGACCGTCTGCCCGTAAACGTAGTTCATAACCGTGGCGTTGGCGTCGTCGAGCATCTTGCCGGAATTTTCCGCCTTATAGAAGGTGGTAAGCCACTTGATACTCGGATCTTCCACTAATATGCGCAGATTGCCTTCCGAATACTTTTCGTTCATAAACGCCGACCAGTCGGTAAGAATTTCGTAGGAATCCCCGTCCACCAACGGATCTATCGGGAACAGATCGTATCCCAACGTACACATATACCTTAAATATTTCGCGCCGTTGTACTTTTCGATATACTTGCCGTCCAGATCCTTTTCCCAGCCGGCTTCGCTTAAAACCACTTCTCCGTCCACTATTTCGTAGTCGTACCCTTCTTTACCGTAGACCGCCATCATAGTGCCTTCTTCAGAAAGAAGCCAGTCCATGATATCCAGCAGTTTTTCCATCTTGGCGTCGGAAATGCCGCCCGCAAAGAAGGTCGCCGAGAACCAGTTGTCCGTGCCTTCCAGCGCGTACTTGCCGTCGGGACCGGTAACTTTCATTATCGCGGTAAAGTCGTCGAGTTGTTCCTTCGTGGTTACGTCGCTCCTTTCCCACACTTTCTTTCTTAAAGTGGAATAGTTGGATAAAGACAGGTTTTCGTAGAACACGCCCACTCTGCCGCCGTAGTAGCGTTTGGAAACGTCGCCGTCGTTCGCCGAGAACTGGTCGTCGTAGTACACGCCTCTCGTTACCAGATCTTTCGCATATCCGAGCCCTTCTATATAGTTATCGGTCGTATAGGACGCTACCGCCTTTCCGTTCACCATGGCAAAACAATGCGGTTCTTTTTTATAAAAGTTGAGTACCGACGGGAAACCCCACTCCACGTCGGCTATCGCCGAGAACTCGCTGTCTTTATACTTGTTGGCAAAAGCGTTGAGAAGGGTGTTGAACTCTTCGAAAGTATAAACGTCGCCTTCCTTGTACACGTTAAGGTCTTTCGCCCAGTCGCGGCGATAGACGTAGGTAAAGGGGGAAAACGGCGCTTCTTCGGATTTTATATTCTTCGCTATCGGAATACAGTAGAGTTTGCCGTCGAGCCTTAAAGCGTCTATATTCGTCGCTTTTTCTATCATCTTTTTGATATTACCCCATCTCGAAAGGTCGTCGGGCAGGGGTTTTATCGCCCCGTCTTCCGCCCAGAACTTATAACTTCTCGCAAAGTTATAGTTATCGAGATTGAAGTGGAAAACGTCGGAAACTCTGCCGCCGTTTATGGCTTGCTGGACCTGTTGCGTCCAGTCCGCCCAGGAATAACTGGTCGTTTCGAACTTAACGCCGAACTTCTCCTCTATTTCAGCGGTATAGAAGTCGTCGCCGTTCCACTCGTTGAAATAAAGGTTTCTCACGTTAAGGATAAGTTTGCCGTCTTCGGAATACTTATCTTCGTTGCCGCCCGAAGAGCACGCAGATAAGGAAAACAGCGTGGCTACGGACATAACGGTCGCAAGTACGGCGCAAATGAATTTTTTCATAATTTCCTCCTTGATTTTGCCGCAAAAAGCGGCGGATTATACGAAAGTCGCAGGTCTTTGTCAGCCTTTTATCGCGCCGACGACCAGACCTTTGACGAAAAATCTCTGTAAGAACGGATAGAACATCATCATGGGCACTATCGAGAAGAATATACTCGCCATGGTAAGTCCTTCCGAGAAAGTTTCCTTCTGCCCGGGATCTTCTATATTACTGCTACTCGTCGTTATCATTTCGCGAAGGACGAGTTGCAGGGGTTTATAGGCGGGTTCTTCTATAAATAGCAGGGCGTTATACCAACTGTTCCAGTTGCCCACCGCAAAAAAGAGTCCCACGGTGGCGAGCATGGGCAGCGACATGGGAAGATAAACGTGCACGAATATCTGAACGTCGTTCGCCCCGTCTATTTTCGCCGACTCTTCCATATCGGGCGGAAGGGATGCGAAATAGTTGCGCATTAAGAGCATATTGTAGGTGTCTATCGCGCCGGGGATTATCATTACCCAGATTTTATTGTAGAGCCCTATGTTTCTTATAAGGTAGTAGTACGGTATCAGCCCGCCGCCGAAAAACATCGTAACGAGTATCATGTTCATGACGAAATTCTTGCCGAACCACTTACCGCGCGACAGAGCGTAACCCGTGATTACGGTAAAGAAAAGCTGATACGCCGTGCCCACGATAAGTAACAGCAAAGTTACGCGGAAACCCGACCACATGGACGCGCTTGAAAACACCGTGGCGTAGTTGTCGAAGGTTATCTCTTTCGGCCAGAGCAAAAACGGGGTGTTTATATACACGCTTTCGGGCGAAAGCGAGATAAGAAGGGCGTTATAGAAAGGATAAATAACGAGCAGGGCGTATATGCCGAGCACGACAAAAAGCACCCAGTCGAGTTTTCCTATTCTTTTATCGAAGGTACTGCCCTTGGGTTTTAAGGGCATATAATCGATATTTTTGAATTTTCTCATATTATGCCCCTTTCTCCCGAAAGTTTCGCTATCCTGTCGACCGCAAGGACGAGAATAAACGAAACGACGGATTTGAATAGTCCTATCGCCGCACTGCGTTCCGCAGGTTGCATTTCGCGGAGAGTAGAGCGGTAGATATAAGTGTCGAGAATATCGGCGACGTTATAAACGAGCGGGTTGTACATATTAAGTATCTGGTCGAATCCCGCCGACAGCACCCCGCCGACCGAAAGTATAAGTAAAAGTATCGCCGTCGGTTTTATGGCGGGCAGAGTGATATTGAAAATCTTCTGCAATCTCGTCGCGCCGTCTATGTCGGCAGCCTCGTAGAGTTCGGGCGAAATGCCCGCCATGGTGGCGAGATAAATGATACTGCTCCACCCCGCTTCCTTCCACACGTCGGAAGCGAAGATAAGTCCCAGAAAGAATTTCCCGTCGGCCAGAAACCGTACTCTCGTTCCGCCGGTCGCCGAAATTATATTATTGACGATACCGTTCATACCGAAAATGTTCGCAACGAGTCCCCCTACTATTACCCAGGAAAGAAAATGCGGAAAGGTTACGATCGTCTGCACGGTCTTTTTGAAGACTTTCATGCGTATCTCGTTTATCAATAGCGCGACGAGTATCGCGGAAATGAAACTGATTATTATTTTGCACGTTCCTATGAACACGGTGTTGCCGAGCACCTGCCAGAACTTTTCGTCCTGAAAGATAATGGCGAAGTTGCCGAACCCGCTCATATCCGCCCAAGGACTTCCCATAATGCCGCGGCTCGGCAGGAATCTCTTGAAGGCGATAAGTACGCCGTACATGGGAACGTAGCAGAAAACGGCGTAGTAAATTATCGCGGGGATTATCATAAGGATAAGGTATCTGGATTTTCTGATACGTTTCCCCGCGTTGGCGAAAGCCCCGTTTTTTCTGACGATAAGGTCTTTCTTGGTTTTAGTCGTTAAGTTGTTTCGGATAAGAGTTTTATTCATCTTCCGTACTTATTTATGTAATCGAGTATGCGGTTTACTTCGGTAAACGCAAGTCCCACGACGGTATCGGCGCCGCCGTAATAAATGGCGATTCTTCCGGTATCGGCGTCGCAGAGCGCGGCGCAGGGGAAGATCACGTTGGGAACGAACCCGCAGGTTTCGTAGTCCTTTTCGGGAGTAAGAATAAAGTTGGTGCAACGGCGTTTCACTTTGGTAACGTCGTTTTTATCGAGAAGAGCCGCACCCATACTGTAAACGTAGCCGCTGCACGTCATATTCGCACCGTGGTAGATAAGAAGCCAACCTTCGTCGGTTTCTATGGGTGCGCAGCCCGCGCCTATTTTAAGGGTTTGCCACCACTCGTAGCCGTTGCGCATAACGAGAGTGTGTTCTCCCCAGTATTTCATATCGAAACTTTTCGACGCGAAGATATCCCCGAATTTAGTGTGTCCGCTGTCCGACGGACGGGAAAGAAGGACGTATTTGCCGTCTATTTTTTTCGGGAACAGCACGCCGTTGCGGTTGAAAGGCAAAAACGGGTGCGAAACGAGTTCGTAACGGATAAAGTCCTTGGTTTTGCCGAGCCCTATGGAAGGGTAACCGTCCTTTCCGTCGCACCATACGATAAAGTATTCGTCTTCCACCTTTATAACTCTGGGATCGTAGGCGTACTCGAACCTGTATTCTTTACCGTCTTCGTAAAATTTAATGCGTTCTTTATCAAACTTGAAATTTATACCGTCCTGGCTCTCGCCGTAATAAAGGTAGGGAACGCCGGTGTTGGTTTCACCGCGGAAAACGCCGACGAATTTGCCGTTAAAAGGCACTACCGCGCTGTTGAAAATTCTCGAAACGTTTTCGACGGGATTTCTGCCTATAACGGGGTTGCCGGAATATCTCCAGACGGGGGCGTCCGTTACGGGATCTTGCCAGGGGATGTTTTTAAGGGACGCGCCCAGTATTTTTGCCATGTGTAGAAAATTCTCCTTATAAAATATCGGTATTATTTATATTGCCCGTCGAACCGCGTACGACGGTTTCGCAGTCTATTATTATCTGCGAGTATTTTATGTGTTTTTTATTTATGTGGTTGACAAGATATTTGGCGACTTCCCTGCCGAGATCTTCTCTCGGCACGTTGACCGTGGTAAGGTCTATGTTGGAATAGCCGCTGTCGACTATGTTGTCGAAACCCGCCACGGCGTAGTCGTCCGGTACTTTCTTGCCCATTTTCGCAATGCTTTTCATAGCGTTTATCGCGATAATGTCGTTTGCGCAGACGACGGCGGAAATTTCGGGGTGTTTATGCAGAATTTCGACAAACCCCGCGTTATCGGCGTAATTCCCCGCCGCGTTTTTAAATAACAGTTTATATCCCTTAACGCCGCTTACCGCGTTGTCTAATATACTCGCCGAGAAACCCTGTTCCCTTTCGATAAAGGAACTGCTTTCGTCGGTCGCACCGTAGAAAAGAAAATTTTTATGTCCGCCGCGGATAAGGAGAGACGTTATTTCGTAACAGCTGTTGAAATTGCTGTATTTTACCTGTAAATGCCTGCCTTGCAGGTTGTTTTTGGGATCGATAACGACGACGGGGCGACCGGTGTTCTCGGCGGCTTTTACCAGCGCGTCGGGATTGTTATGCATAAATATATACCCCGCGGCGTTGACGTTTTTTATTTTTTCCACGTCTTCCGCGCCGAGAGTTTCTTCGTCGTATATCTGGTATTCCAAATTTACGTGTTTTTCTTCGAAAGTAGCCGTTATAACGCGTATTATGGGTTGCCAGTAATCCTTTTCCAACAGCATTTTGGAAGTCATTACGAGAAGGACTTTACTTCTGGTCTTGTTTTTAGCCCGAAGTTTGCTGAAATCGTAATTCATGGCGACGGCGGCGTGAGTTATCTCCTCGCGCATTTTCTCGGAAACGTCGTATTTTCCGCGTAGCGCGCGGGAGACAAGCCCTTTCGTTACGCCGACCTTGTCGGCTATGTCTTGTATGGTAACTCTTTTCATTTGCTGAAACAATGTGCGAAAATCCGCTTGTTTTCGTAAACTATGCGTCTTTGTTTACGGTTTTCGCGTTTTTTAAGAGCCGAAGATTTTTTCGGCTCTTAAAGCCGTTTTAATGGTAAATGGCGTAGTCCGTCGAAAGAACGCTCGATTTTACCCTGTTTACCCAGATAGCGTAGCCTGCGGAAGTCATGTGTATACCGTCGGTAAAATAGGAACTCACCGCCGTACCGCCTTGACTTACCATATCGACGTCCGCGTCGATGATTTTAAGCCATGCTTTACCCGCGGCGTAGGACGATATCCGCGAATTGAAATCGTTTATCTGGTTTACATAATTATTGCCCTGCCCGTTGCTGTAAGCCAAAGGTATCTGGTTTACGAGCAGGTAATATACGGTGGCGTCGGGAAGTCTTTCGTGCATTTCCGCAAGGAACGCCGTCATTTCGCCGGCGGCGGCAGCCGCCACCGTGCTTAAATCTCCGCCGTGTTCCGCGGCGTATTTTATGTCGTTTATACCGACGTAAAGCACCACGCCGCGCGGGTTGTAGGGATAAATCAGCCTTTCGGCAAGGTTATCCGCCCAGTCGGCTATGCGCGTGCCGCCGATCCCTACGTTATAGGTCGTGGCAGGCGACATATCGGAAGAAGACGAACTCCAGTTTTCTATCGAAGAAGAGCCCGCGAGTATTATCCCGTAAGGGTCTGCCGATAAATTGTTTTCCAAATTCTGCGCCTTGCTTTCGTAAGTGCCGTTAGAAAGAACGTAGTTTGCCGACGCGTCGTTAACGGTTATATATACGGCGTGATTACCGCTGTAAGTATAATTTACCGTTATCACCCCCGCGGAATAACTCGCGGAAGTTACGCTTGCCGTCGACTTGCGGGAATAATTCAATAATTCCCTTACGTCGTTATGATTGTCTTGCAGAATTTTAAGTCCCGCCGCGGTAAGGTTTACCGCGCCGTCCGTTACGGGGGCGTTCAATACCCCCGTAACGGAAACGCCGTTTGCGATATTATTATCTATTTTCTCCGTAAATACCGGTAATACTTCAACGTATTCAAAGGGACCTTGGTCAAAGAGAGTCGGCAAACGCCAGATTGTCTATCTTCATGAACGCATCGCCGGAACCCTGAGCGCCAAGCGAAATGACGATTTCGACTTTCTTGACGGCAGTTCTGTCGAAGCTGACCGTCTTGAGAGCCCAGCCCGCACCGCTTGCAATACTGAAACTGCTGTCTCCGGTAAGAGCGACCAGTTCGTTATTTACGTCGTAAACCTTGACCGTGATATTACTCTGTTTAGCGTTGCCGTTACGGTTGTTTGCTATGGCAAACGAGAAACTGTCCGCTATGCCCTGCGTATTGAGCGAATAGGTAATCGTAGTCGTAGAAGCGCTTGCGGTACCGCTACTTGCATATTGCGCGGAAGCGTATTTGCCGCTCGAATTGTAGCCGTCTCCGCTATCGTTCCTTACATACAGCGTTCTGGTGCTCGTCACGTTACCCGCGGGATTCGATAAAGCACTGCCGCTACTTACGTTGTACCCCTGGAAGTCCTGTACTTCCGCCACCGATGAATAATTCGACAGATCTATCGCACCGGGATCGGGAGCAATATCGGTGTTGTTGAGTTTAAGGTCGTCCATGTACAGATAGTTGGTGCCCGAACCCATATTCGTTACGAAATAGAAGTATTTTACAGCCGTTTCGGGGAAGTTGTATTGCAAAGTGGTGAACACTCTCGAACCGAGACTGTTAGAACCTTCTTTTGCCAGGGTTTCGTAAGCGCCCGCACTACCCGCAATATATATTTCGTTGTCTTCGGTATCCACGATTACTATCTTGTAATTTATCGCGCCGCTGTTAAAGTAGTTACCGAGTTTCACCGAGAAGTAAGACGCAAGCCCGAGCGTGCTGCCGCCGTAATTGTAGGCGTATCTGCGCACGTTGGTGTCCGCATACATGTTGACCACCGCATTGCCCGACGTATTGCCTTCGCGCACGTTCATCTGACCGGAAGCGGGATTGTTGCCTACGTATTGCGTCCAGGAAGCGTTGCTATAAGAGGCGTTACTCGTATAAGTTCCGAAATCCATGTAAAGGTCTACGGGATCGGGTGTCGGCGGATTGAGTTCTTCCGCAGAAGTCGGTATCGCACTGTTGCCGCCGAGAAGTTTAAGGTTGTCAAGATAGTATGCCTTCTGCGAATAGTTGGCGTTCGCACCCGACGTGGTAAAGTAGATGTTGCTGATAAGTTTAAGCACGTCGTCGAACCCGCTTACGCCAAGGAGACTATATGCGGCTGAAGGAATATTGCCGGGATTATAAGAACTGTTCCCGTACGGAATCTGCCAGTTGCTGTCCGTCAGAGAAATTTCAACGTGATACCACTGACCGCCCGATAAAGAAAGGTTAGTGTTTATTCTGTAATTCATATACACACCGATAGAGGTCATTATCTGAACGGTGGTATAACAACTGTTTGAAGTATCGTCGTGCAGTTTAATATCGAAAGCGACCGCTTTATATGCGGTATCGCTCGTAAGCGTTCCCATCGTCTTCCCGAAACGGAAGGAAACGCCGTTTATATAGGGTTTGAATTCTATGGATTTGCCTTCGGCAAGATAGTCGTCCCCGAGCCCTATCGTAACGTTCGCGCTCGGCGCAACCCAACCGCTGTTTTCATATTTATGCTTGGTCCAGCCGAAGATCTGACTTGCGTTAGCGTATTCGGAAGTTTCCAGAATCAGGTCGTTGCCGTCTTTTACCTTTGCGAGATATTCCTTGGTCTGGTTTGCACCGCCGTCCTTATATAAGGTGTTGGTCGTGCCGTCCCAGCCGTCTATCGCCCTTATCCATATCGGCGCGCTGTTGATGGTGGTAACGGTGTTGGCGTTGTACTCGACGAAATTCTCTCCGTCGTCGGAAAGTTCCGTGCCGATCCCCGCCGTGGTCCAGGTAGCCGTAGGATTGTTGTTCGTGCTGGTTACGGTTATCGCCGCGTCCGCTATATGGTAAGTAATTTCCGCCGCCGCGCTGTCGTCTATTTTGCCGCCGTTGCCCAAAGCGACTACCGAAACTTCGTAATCGCCCGTCGTGCTTTCAAGTTCTACCATACGCCCGCCGCCGGTAGTCGTCGGAGAACCGCCGTTCACCGTAACCTGATAGTCGGTAGCGCCCGCTACCGCGCCCCATGTTATACCGTCTTCGTCTATCGACAGAACGGGAGTCGCGAGCGTGCGGTGAGAACTGTACGTCGTACCCGCGCTTTCCGTTATCGTTTCGTAATCGGAAAGGTCGGCGGGAAATCCCGCGCCGGGGGTAACCTTACGCACGAACGCTTTATATCCGTAATTGTGCGCTACGTTGTACGGAATTTCCAAAGCGATGAGTTTATAAGAATCGTCCGATATGTCGAAGATATCTTCCACGTCGTATCTTACCGAACCTTCGCCGCTTTTAAGTCTTATCGCTTCATAATAGGTCTGCGTGTTGTAGTCAACCCCGTCTATCGTATAACCGATAACGTAAGTGCCTTCTCCCACGTCGTCAAGATTGAAAGCCGTCGCGAACACGATATAGTCGCCCGTCTTGGACGTTATATACTTTGTCGCAGTAACTTCCACCTCGCCCGTCGCGAACGCTTTGCTTCTCGGAGCAAGGCTCGCCGCAAATAAAGCGATACTTACGCACATACCGATAAACAGTATCATTATCGGTAAAGATAAAATTCTGCTTTTTCCCTTCATAATAATCCTCCTAAAATCAGTTGGCGTCAAAATCTCCGCCGCTAATCAAACCGCCGTGCGGTTTTTCGTCTTTCTGGTCTTCTTCGCCGTTTTCGTTACCTTCTTCGCCGTCTTCGTCCTGTCGTTCGCCTCCGTCGTCTTCCTTTGCGGCTTCCTTCTCTCCGTCTTCATCGGCGGGAACGGTAACGTCCGTTTCGTTTCCGCCTTTATCGCCTGCGGCTTCTTTTACGTTACCGCAACCGAAAAAAGCGCACGTTGCGAGAAGCAGAACGAAAATGAGCGCGGCAAAAAACCGTTTCATACTAATCGCTCTCCCACTCCGATCCTTCGTAATCGCCTTCTCCCGAATAAGACTGCAAAAGGATGCAATTTTTTTCGAGATAAGTTATCAGGATCTCTGCCTCTTGATACTTTTTCTTCATAACCTTTTACCTCTTTTATTTATTACCTCTTTTTATTTGTTACCTTGCGGCGGCTTCCGTGCCGCCGCAACGTCAAAACCTTTATTATATAGAATCGCCGAACGTCAGGTCGTCGAGTTTCATAAACGCGTCGCCCGTGCCCGCCGTCTGTATGGACAGCACTAATTCTACCTTTTTGACCGCCGTCCTTTCGAAAGTAAACGTCTTGAACGTCCAGTCTGTACCCGCCGCTATCGTGAAATCAGCGGATTCGTTAAGATCCACCACCTTGTTATTGACGTCGTAAACCTTGACCGTAACCGCAGTATTTTTCGCGTTACCGTTGCGGTTGTTTGCTATCGCGAACGAGAAACTGTCCGCTATGCCCTGTTCGTTGAGCACGTAAGATATCGTGGTCGTAGCATTTACCGCGGTGCCGTTACTCGAATACTGTGCGGAAGCGTATTTCGCACTCGAATCGTAGCCGCCGTCGTTTCTTACGTACAGCGTTCTGGAACTCGAAACGTTACCTGCGGGGTTCATCATCGGGAACGAACCCGAATATCCCTCGAAATCCTGATATTCCGCTACCGACGAATATTTGGAAAGATCTATGTCTGCCGCTGTGTCGGTGTCGTTGAGTTTAAGGTCGTCTATATACAGGTACGCACCGCCGCCAGCTTTTACTTCGAAATACAGGTATTTGACGTCGGTCTCTTCGAACTCGAACTCTTTCTTGACGAAAGTTCTCGTCGTGTAGTCGGTGTTGCCGCCTGCGGGAGAAAATACTTCGTAGTTTTCGCCCTTGCCGCCCGCAAGATACGTTTCGTTATCCGATATATCAACTAAGACGATCTTGTATCCTATATCTCTTCCCGAAAAGTAATTGCCGAGACGTACCGAGAAATATTTCGCTTTGCCGAGCACGCCGCCCATACCGTAGGCGTATCTGCGTACGTTGGTGTCGGTGTACATATTTACGACCGCGTTGGTCGTCGCCTTATCTCCCTGACGGATTCTCATCTGTCCGGAAGTGGTATCGGTACCGATAAACTGCGTCCAGCCCGCGTCGTTGTAGTCCATGTTCTTGGTATAAGTTCCGAAATCGAGATAAACGTCCGCAGGTTCTACTTCGAGTTTGGTTATTTGCGTCTGCGGTTCCTGCGCGTACTTAAAGACTATATTGTCGAAAGGTATCTTGGTCGACGCACCGTTGGAAGTCGAACCGTAGAGAATTATGCTGAACGTGTCGCAGAAAGCGATAACTTCGTCCTTGGACGTTACGCCTACCGACGCGCCCATGGTTTCCAGCGCGACGTCTACGTTGTATGCGGCGCCGTTATAGTTTATCTTCCACGCGCTGTCGTATAACGATATTTCGTAGTGTGTCCAGCCGCTTTCAATCGTGCCCATGGGGGCGTTTATATATATCCCCGAATTGCTGTCTTTTACGCTCAACTCCATCTTGGCTATGCCGTCGCCTTTAACGTCGAAAGCTATCGCGTTGTAGCCGGCGTCGGCGGTATAGGTCTTGCCGTAACGGAATTTAACGGTGTTATTCCAGCACTCGAACACCGCGCACGGACTGCCGTCGTAGGCTTCGCCGAGAGAAATGCTCGCCGTCGTCGATTGCCACGTCTGATCGTATTTCTTTATGTCCCAGGTGTCCTGTAAACTTCCGGTACTCGCCTCTTCGGCGTCTTCTATCACGAATTCCGCCGTTGCGGGACCAACGAGTTTAATGCTCTTAACGACGTCTTCGCCGTAGAAAACGCTACTCTCGGCAACCCAGCCGCCTACCGCCTTAAGAGAATAGTTGCCTGCGGCAACGTCCTGATATTCGGTAGCGTCTGTGTTTTCGTATTCGCCGCCGTCCACGGACTTCTGCAATTTAACGCCCGCAAACTCTACGGTGAAGGAACGCCCTTCGCCTTTCGTTATATTAAGTTCCGTTGTCTTGGTCTCGTAAGAGAAGGTCGCTTCTTCGCTGTCTATCGCCGTTTCCCCGCCGACAGCGTAGGCTTTCACGGTATGCGTGCCGACCGTCTCGTTGAAAGCGACGAACGCGCCGTCCGCCCACTCGCCGTCGTCTTCTTTTACCTTGAACGCCGTCGCGGTATCGTGAGTAACGGTTATCCCGTTTTCACCCGCCGTTATCGTAGGTGCGGCGTAAGCCGTTATCGACTTAACGCTCTCGCCCGTATAGAAAATACCGCTCGCGGCTACCCAGCCGCCCGTCGCCTTAAAAGAATAATTGCCTGCGGCAACGTCCTGATATTCGGTAGCATCCGCATCTTCGTATTCGCCGCCGTCCACGGACTCCTGCAATTTAACGCCCGTAAACTCTACGGTAAAGGAACGCCCTTCGCCTTTTTCTACGGTAAGTTCCGTTGCTTTGGTCTCGTAAGAGAAAGTCGCCTCTTCGCTGTCGAGTTTATCGCCGCTGCCCACAGCGTAAGCTTTTACGGTATGTGCGCCGACCGTCTCGCTGAAAGCGACGAACGTGCCGTCCGCCCATTCGCCGTTATCTTCTTTTATCTTGAACGCCGTCGCGGTGTCGTGAGTAACGGTTATCCCGTTTTCACCCGCCGTTATCGTAGGCACGGCGTAAGCGACCTTGATCGGTTCTTCCGGCTTATCTTCGGGCGAAGGAGAGCACGCCGTAAACAAAGACAGCGCGAAAACCATCGTAAGCCCGAGTAAAATTACCAAAAATTTTTTCATAACTGTTCCCCTTTTCCGACCGTTATATATTATGTTTCCGTTATCCGTCGGAACGAAGTTCCGTAGAGTATCATCTCTCAGTCTCATTTTAACACATCAATTTTCACCCTACAAGACTGCACTTTGTAAACAACACCCTGTTTTTTGTAAACAAATTTAAGAAGTTTACGACGCTTATTGCTTTTTTATTTGTCGGAATCCGTCGGAAATACGTTTTTAAACAAGAAAAACGCGCAAGCCGTGCCGCTAAATGCGACCTTGCCTGCGCTTATAGTTTTGGCATTTTATCCGAATTATTTACCCGTTTTTTCCTTTTTTATCGCGAAGAACCGCTCCCGCGCCCGCCGCAACCACCGCCGCCGAAGAGACTATTATTGCCGTTTTCGCCGTTATCTCCCGTGGACGCGTCGGTTTTTTCGGCTTCTTTATCGGCTTTTGCGACAACTTCTGAAAAATATTCGCTCACTACCCTATGTCCTTCCGCGGTAAGGTGCGGATCGGTCTCTATCTTGCCGTAATTTAAGTCGACTTCCGCGTTCACGCACTTTTCCTGCGAACTCTTAACGGCGAAACTTGCGTCCACAACGATTACCCCTTCCTGTTCCGCCATAACGTTGTTGAGTTTCTTTATCCATTTTTCCGAAATCGCGCCGACGTTTATTCCCCCGATCACTATCCCGTCGTAAGGATTATACTGCGTGAAAAGATATATCCTGCCGCCGCCCTTTGCCTTTATCGCCGAAAGTATTCCCGCAAGATTTTCTCCGAACGTTTTTATCGTTTCGTTCATCTTTGCAGTAAATTCCGTGCTGTTCAACTGGTTTTTAATATTTTCGACGTTTTCGTTTTTGATGTTCTTATAGTCTATCCCCTTGTCGTCGGCGTAAGCGTAAAGCGCGTGCAAAAGGTCGTTCGCGCCTATCCACAGTATTATTTCGTCCGCCTGCGAGCAGTCGACGTTTTCCGTTTGCAAAAATTCCAGAAGTCCCGTCGAATCCATACCTATTTCGGCGTAGTTGGTAAGCGAATACCCCTTGTCGTCGGCGTATATTTTAGCGTAAGAGTTGCCGTCCACTCCGTACCCGTAGGTAAGCGAATCGCCGAAGGCTATAACCTTTTTCGTTCCGGCGTACGCTTGTAACGTCGACGAGAAAAGGCACATTATTGCGACCAAAGCAAAAACGCATAAAAATTTTTTCATGGTACACCCTCCGAAACTTTTTCGTAACCCCTTGAATTTTATTGTAACATTACGGTTTACCGCCCGCAAGCCCGCATTTAGTGAACAAATTTATATTTCTTGTAAACAACGTTTTCCGCGCCGCACCGAAACGTGCGGAAGAAAAATCCCGCCTTAAAGCGGGACGTTCTCCATCTTTCGGTTTTTATAAGTCTTTTACGCAACTATCCACCGCGGCGAGAACTTTTTCGGCGAGTTCTTCTTTGCCTTTGTCGTTTTCCAAAACGATATAGCGGGAAAGGTCTTTCTTTTCGTAGTCGAACTGCGCTTTTATCCTTGCCGTTATCTCTTCTTCCGAAAGATTCGACCGCTTTTTGACGCTTTCTATCCTGTCTTTAAGGTCTCTTTTTATCACTATCACCCTGTCGAAATATTTTTCGGCTTTGGTTTCGAAAAGAAGCGGCACTTCCACCACCGAAAGGTCGTTTTTTTCCGCCCGTGAAAGGGCGACGGAAAGCGCCCTTTCCGTTACCGTTTCGGTGAGAAGTTTATACGTCTTGTCGTCCGAAAACGCCTTTTCGGCTATCTTTTTTTTGTCGGCTTTAAGGAATATCCTGCCCTTTATCTCGTCGGGGAATATTTTTTTGAGTTCTTTTAAAAAAGCGCGGTTTTTATACAGTTTTTTCACCACTTCGTCGCAGTTTACGACCTTTATTCCCGCCTTTTTAAGTGCGGAAACGGCTACCGTCTTGCCGCTGCCTATTCCGCCCGTTATCGCTATCTTCATATCATTTCGCCTCGAACCAGTTTTCTCCCGTGCCGACGCTCACGGTGAGCGGTACGGAAAGGGTTATCGCCCCTTCCATTTCTTCTTTCAGTATCTTTTCCACGCGCTCTTTTTCTTCCTTCGGCGCGTCTACTAT
>JAEEGL016528229.1_pt1 | contig 28872 bp, 8 predicted proteins | sample 9134231 | NCBI WGS metagenome assembly JAEEGL01 (sample SAMN16246548, study PRJNA631951) | gut metagenome | biome: gut microbiome; feature: rumen; material: fiber-attached | host: Bos | place: Iran: Karaj | collected 2018-10 | reverse complement strand
GAAGTTGCTCAAAAATGTGATTGTAATATATATATCAGTGATTGTTTTAATTTATATTATATTGGAATTGATAAACTTATTAAAAAAGAAGGAGTAAATGAAGATGAAAAGAAAAGTATTAAACTTGCTGTTGATTTAGTTAAACAATTATTAGAAGTTGATCCTAATAAAAGAATTAATGCTGAAGATGCTTTAAAACATGATTTCTTTAATTAAGTAATTTTATATGTTATTACATAAACAATTCACATATTTATGAAACAATATATTAATTATATTTATTATATTTTAAATAATATAATCATTTTTTTACTTTTAAATATGAAATAAATAAAAAAATAAAATAATTTTAATAAATAAAAGATTTATTGATTAATATATATAATTGAATAAAATTCATAAATTAAGATTAAAAAATAGAATTTACCTTAAAAAAATCATTTACCTCCTCTTTTTTTATTATCTATAAGAATATCATTTTTAAATTCTTTATCTTCCCAAATATTTTTAACAGGATCAAAAACTTGTCCAATTCCATTTTTTTTCCCATTTTTGAAGGCTCCTCGATAAATAGTACCATTATTATAATGATAATCACCATTAATTAAATCACTATTATGAAATAATCCAAAAAAACAATCTCCATTATCCCAATAACATTCACCATAACCTTGTTGTAAATCATTATAAAATTCTCCTTCATAATAAAATAATTTATCAACATAATGCCAAATTCCATATTTTTCTTGATTATCTTTATGAAAATAACCTATTCTATAAGAACCATCAGGATCTATTAAAATTCCTCTTCCTTCTCTTTCTTTTGTTAACATATTCATTTCTCCTGAATAAAATGAATTATCATCATATAAATAATTATATACTATTGATATATTTTTATCCATTTCATTTACCGTAGGATATTTCTCAAATATTTCTTTTAATAATAAATCTTGGTAATTTTGAGTCTTTGATATTTTAAATATATTTTTCTTTTTTTCTTTTGGGATTTCTACTTTTTTTTTATTTTCTAATTTTATTATTGGCTTTTTTAATTGAATCATTTTTATTTTATTTTCTAATAATACTGACCCTGATTCACTTGTTATAGATATTGTTTCTGCAGATTTTTCTTTTGATTCATTTATTTTATCCATTGGATTATTCATATTTTCATTTATATTATTTATATTTTTATCTGTTTTTTCCTTTTCTTTTATTAAATTCAATTTTTCTATTTCTTTTTCTATCGTTTCCTTTATTTTTATATTATTAGTTTGACTTTCTGTTTGAAAATCTGATAAAAGCGTTTGTGATTGTTCTTTTTCTTTTATTAAATTTATTTTTTCTATTTCTTTTTCAATTATTGAATTAATATTTGAATTTTGATTTTCAATTTCTTTTTCTTTTATTAAGTTTAACTTTTTTATTTCATTTTCTATTGTTTCAGGAATCTCTGAATTATTATTTTGATATTCATTCCTTAATTCTTCGAGAGAAGAAATACTATTCAAAATATTTTGATTTAATTTATTTGATTCTTTAGTTGTATTTGTATCAAAAAATTCTTCTTCATTTTTATTATTTGAATTTTCATTTGTTTTTTTTGTTTCAAATGATAAAAAATAATTTTGAATTTCTAAATTTTTATCATAGCTTTTGAATAAATTATTTTTTTTTTTATCAAATTTAAAAGTAAAACTTCTATTATTTATTCTTTCATTATTTAAATTTTTTTGTTCTTGACTTGAAAATAGATTTTTTTTATTTACTTCTTTTTCAAAGAAATTATATATTAATGGACTTATTGTTTCTTGACTTTTACTTTGTTGAGAATTTAAATCAAAATTATAAGAATTTGGAGTTTGAACCTTAGAATTAACAATTGGAATTGAAATTTTATATGAAATATCATTAATATTATTATTTAGGAAATGCTTAAGATATAATGAATCAATATTTTTATTATTTAAATTATTATTATTTTTTATTTTCGAATTTTTATTTTGAAAATGAGGATTATTTAATTTTGAGTCTTTAGAAACTTTTAGTTCAATATTCAATTTTGAATTTTCTAAAATCAAAAAATTTTTAATAATATCAATATGTTCATGAATAGAAGTAGATGATCTTAAATTTAGTTTAAAATTTAGTACATTTCTTACATTATGAATAACTTGATAATTAATATTTTTAGTAGAAACATGATTTTCATAACATTTAATGATTTTTTCACATAGTAAAATTAAAGAATTGTTTTTTTCTTTAAATTCATCGATGCTTTTTTCAAGACAAGACAATTTTTCATGAATTTGATTAGATAAAGTTAAGGAAACTTTTTCAATTCTTTTTAAAAGTTCTTTAGCTTTACTTAAATTATTTTTAAAAAATTGAACTTCATTTGAATTAATTATACAAGAATTATAATATCTTTTTTCTTTTTCATGACCGCAATTACAATAAATACATTGATTTTTCTCACACTTTAAGCAATAACAAGAAAAATCAATTAAGCTTTTTTGACAAATTGAATCAATTTTTTTTATATTAATACATTTTTCAGGATTATTTTGTTTACAACTATTACAAAAAAATTTATTGATTTCAGGCCAAAAATATAAATCATTTTTTTGTTTATCACAATTGAAGCATTTAAATTTGAATAAATTTAATGATTTTAAATAAGTGTTAATTTCAGTTTTTGAAATATGATTATTTTCACATTTTTTTTCAATATAAATTTTTTTATTTTGATAATCTATTCCAATAAAAGGAATTAATCCACATATTTGACATCGAAAAAAATAATCTTCTTGAGCATAGATTAATTTTTTGTTTTCTAATTTAATTTGTGATTCCATTATAGAATTCTATTGAAACTCCTCATAAAACACAAATAAATAATTTCTGTTACAATTTATCACTTTTTAAAACGTTAATTCAAATTTTATGAATTTAAATTAGTAAATTAGGAATAAAATCATAATAAATTTTATTTATTCCAATCAAATGTTATTTAAAATATAAATATTAAAATTTTAATAAAAAATCATAATATATATCACTAAATTATTTTTTTCAATTAAAATTGAAACTATTTTTTTCTTTGGAATAAATTAAAGGAATAAATTCAAATAAAATATAAATAAATATTTATAAAGTGATTTTACATATATTATATTATTTTCAAAAAAATTATAATAAGTATTAAAAGAATATATTCAAAAACGTTATATTTAACAAATTATTTTTATTTAAAAATCATAATTAAAAATTAATTAAAAATATATTATAAAAATATAATTTTTAATTAATAATTCAACAAATTAAATTAAGAATTTATCGTTCATTTCTCATCTGAAAGAGAGTTGATAATTCTAATAGAGTAAAAATGATAAACTGATGAATTTTTATATAAATAAAAAAATATTCAATTTTCAAAGAATTAAAAAATACTTTTTTTAGGAAAAATTCTTTTGAAGCCAAAAAATTTTTATATATTAAACATTAATAAAATTATATTGAAATTATTATTAATTTTCATAGGAGAATGAAAGATTTTCTTAAAAATTAATAAAATATATATGTAATATTAAAAATAAATTAATATTTCCAATAAAAACAATTTAAAAAAATGAATGCTCAATCAAGAAAATATCTTTACACCAAAAGTACCTTTACCTATATAATTAAGAATAATTTTATAATTGGTTTTTTTTATCTTTTTGATTTTCTTGCAATTTTTTCATTTATATGTACAGTCCCTCAAAAAATTACATTTCTGAATAAATATTACGATGAAAAAGATATATATATGTATTATTTAAGTCCATTTAATTTATATAAACAATATCTCCCAACAACAAACACAGTTTATATGATATCATTAATTAGTGTGGTAATATTTTTAATTTTTGTTTATTATCTTTTATATTTAACATTAACAAAAGACAGTGTTAATTCAACTGATATTAAAATGGAACTGTTCAAAAAAATTTATATTAATTTCTATGAATTTATTCTTTTTAGAGCTTTAATTTTATATATATTTGATAGTTATATCACAGTTATTGTAGAATGCATTTATAAATCATATGAAAAAAATGGAAGTGTATATGGAATTATTGAATTTTTTTTACTCATCACATTATTTTATTTAATTTCAGATGATATTGATCATTTAAGTTCTCATGCTGTTGTTGCTAATTTAAAGGCCTATCCTGGAACTTTAGGTGATTTTCCTTTTGATATGAAATTTTCAGCAACTTATGATTTAATTTGTATTATTTTAAAAATTTTTTTATCAATTGAAAAAAATGTTTTATTAAAAGGAGGTAATATTGTTACTTATAAAATATTGTTTTTAAATATTGTTCCTTTATGCATTATTTTTATTTATTTTATTTATATTATGTGTACTTTCTATGTTACAACTCATGAATTACTTTATTTTCCTTTAAAGAAAACATCTACTATAAGAAATTGCTTAATTACTATAGCTTGTGTTGCTTGTTTATTTATGATTTTAATAGATGTTAAAAAAGTATTTTTATTTTATTTTTGTGTAATAATATCATCTGTATTTATTACTTTTTTCTTTTTAAGTCATGATGAAACTACTGTTTTAGAAGTTTTTTACAATAGTAGAAATTATATTTCAATGTTAATTTTTTTAATATCAAATGATTTAGATTATAATCAAATAATAGCAAAATGGATTATTAATCATAAAGTAACTTGTAAAGTTGAAAATTGTGCAATTTGTCCTAATATAGTTAGAACTTTTGATGAAACCACACCAAATGAAATTACAATACAAGAATTTTTTAGTTTTGCGGTTAAAATAATTGAAGTTGAATTAAAAAATGGAAATTTAAACCCAACAGCTGAAGAATTAATATATTTAGATATTATTAAATTATATGATATGCAATTTAAGAATGAAACTCAAAGATTAAAATATTATTTAGCAAGTTATCAAAATTTATTGAAATATAAAAATACAAATAGTACAATTTATTATAATATATTAGTAATGTTTGAAAAGAAAATGGAAGAAAATGTTGATTTTAATAAAACTTATAGTCAATTTAAAGATAGTGAAGATGTGTTTGTTTTATATAATGATTTTTTTAATGATATAGATCATTTTATGAGATATCAAAATAAAAATCCTTCAAATATAATAAAAATATCTGATAAATTATATAATTTTGCAAAACATCCTAAAATTTTAGCATTAATTAAAAATTCATCTTCATATTCTTATGAAATATTATTATTAAGATACATATTTGAAATTATTGCAGTAAAATCATTAAATGCAAATTATGAGTTTTTAGAATTATCAAACTTTGATGAATATTTAGAATATCATTTTTCAAATGATAACTTTTTATTAATTCATTATGGTTTAGTTGCTAAGGATTGTACAATAGTTAAATCAAGTTATGATTTTAGAAAATATTTAAATTATTCTTTAGATAATTTATTCCCTGCAGATGTAAGACAATTTGGTAAAGAAAAATTTATAATTAGTATAAACACAAATAATTTTAAAGATGATTTAAATGTTTTTGAATATGTAGTTATTAATTTCAAAAGTACAAAATTAATAGAAAGAGGATTTATAGAAAGTTTTTATATGAAATATATTTCATTTCCTTCAATTGATTCAGGAGAAGTATTAATATCAGGTCATTATTTATTAGGAAATAAAGATGTTTTAATATTTAGAAAAGAAGGAGATAAAGAAATATTAATTTCTTTTTCTGAAAAAATGGGAGCTTTATTAAAAATTTCTCCTGAAATTGTTGCAAATTTATTAATAGGGCAAAAATGTTTTTATTTTGGAAAATTATTTAATAAAATTCAAGTAGACAAAAGTTTGGATAAAAACAAAAAAACACATTTACAAAGACAAGTAGAAGAAATGGAAAACGATTTAAAAAATTCTAAAGAAAAAGATATAGAAAAAATAAAAGCAAATGAAAGAGAATTACAAAAATTAAAAGATAAAGAAAAAGAAAAAGAAGAAGAAATATTAGTTAAATTAAATTTTGAACGTTATTTAAAGACATTATCGGATTTTTTACGAGATAATTCAGATATAAAAAACCCAGAAAAAATAATAGAAAGTTTTGAAACTCAAAGAAATTTATTTCAAAAATTAACATTTGTCCTAAATAAAAAATATGAAATAGATACAGATGGGCAAATATATATAGTATATTATGTAGTAACAGAAAAAAATGGAAATAATACAAATGAAAAAAAACAAGAAGAAGAAAAGCAAAAATTTGATATTGAAAATAATAATTTAAATTCAATAAGTAGATATGTTCAAAATACTGTTGGTGAAGCAAGTTCAGTTTCACAAGGAAGTTCAATTGGAACAAATAAAGGAAATAGATTAAAATTATCAGGAAGAGAAAAACTAAAAGAAGAAGAAAAATTAGATTTTGAAAAATTAAAAATATTTTCAAATGTTATTACTGGAATAAATGGTTTTTTACTTGTTTTAGGTTTTTTATATTTGATATTATTATTAATTAATGATAATAAATTTACAAAGTTATTTAATTTATTTCAAAAATATAAATATTTTATGAGAGGAGTTCAAACAGAAGAAATGAGATTAGTTTCAAATATATGTATCCAATTTCCAAAAGATGCAGAAGGATGTAATTGTTATTATCAAACTTATGCTTATGCTTTACAAGAAAGATTAAATATTGAAGGTGAAGGAATGGATGTTAGTACAATAATATATAATCAATTTAAATCCACTTTTTCAACAATAAATTCTCATTATTTAAATTTTAAACAAAGTGTTTTTGAATTATCTAATTCTTATGTTAATCAAATTGAAGCTGAAAAAATCTTAATTCCTTCTACTACAAGTGATGTTTCTGAAGATGATAATTTTGTTAAAGAAGAAACTTTTTTAGAAGGAATTAATGTTTTTTTAAATTATTTAGTTCAAGTTATTAATAGTGATTCTCTTAGAACTACTCCAATTAAATTTTTTACTGTAGGAATTGATTATAAAGTTTCTAATTTAGATTTAATTTCTTCAAATCAACAACAAAGAAATATTTATTCAGCTTTAATGAATTATCCTTTTGTTGAAAGAGCTTTATTAAATGTTCAAAATTTAATTAAAAATTGGTTTAGTAATTATTTACAAGGAATACAAGATATTTTAATTGGATTTACTGTGGCAATTTTTGTTTTAAATTTCGTTTTAATAGGAGTAACTATTTTCTTTATTTATGAATTTATAACTGTTTTAAATAGGAAATTAGAGACTATTAAATCTAAATTTGCTTCTGTTAGTTTTATGAAATATTTTAAGTCAAAATTTAAACACTTAAAAACTTTATTATCTTTATATGAAAAAATGCCAATGGAAATAGTAAATAAAATAAATGTTGAAAAAGATGAATTTATAAAGGTAAATATAATAGAAAAAAAAGAAGAAATAATAATACCAGAAAAAGTTCAAAGAAAAATGAGATTAGAAAACTTAAAATCCTTTTCTCCATTAGCAAAAGCAAATATAACAATAATAGTAGTATTATATGTAATATATTATTCAGTTTCAGTAATATTATTTATATGTATGAAAGGAAAATTACAAAAATTAAGAACAGTAGTAGATTTTGTTAATTATAATGCAGAAGTAGATAATGATTTAAGTTTAGTTTTAAATAGTCTTCAAATAATGATAATAACAAATACATCACAATATGATTTTGGTTATTTTATTAAAAACAATGCTTCATTCCCTTTAATTTCATATGATATTCAAGAACATTTATTTGTTTTAAAAATGATAAAACATATTGAACAAAAAGATCCATCAACTTATGGTGAAATTTCTGTTTTTGATCATGTTTCTTGTGAAGATTTAAAAACTTTTGAAGATGGAGATTTTATTTCTATTATTCCTGAAGGAGAAGAAACTAAATATTATAATTATTTAACTGATGTTTGTAATGCTTTAGGAGTTATGGAATATCAAAGACAAGATTTAGTTATGAATAATATTATTTTTTTAGAAGAAAAATTATTAAAAGGAATTTTGAAAGTTGAATATAATAATAAATTAAAATATTTAGATCAAAATGAATTATATGAAATTTATTCTTTACATCTTGTTATAATGAGAATTATTAGAAGTTATTTAAATGAAGTTGCTTTACCTAAATTAACCTCTCAAGTTTTAGGTGCACATAAAAATATATTTGTTACTTGTTTAACCATAAATTTGGTTATGGAATTAATTTTAATGATTTTGTTATATTGTTTAATACCTAAAAAATTATTAGAAACAAATACTAAAGTCGGGCTCTTTATATATTTTTTAGATTAGATGATTTACAATCATTGAAATAAATTAAACATTTTGTATTTTTGTATATAACTGCAAAAATATTTGAAATTCAATCAAAATAAGGTTAAAATAATTAGTGAATTAGTTATAAATAATAATATTATAAAAACAATGTCAGAATATTTAAATATTATACATAAAAAAAGATATTATAAAATAATATCACATATAAAATTTTAACTTTAATTCATAAAAAAAAATTTAAAAAAAAAATAAATTAATTAATTAATGAAAAATAATAAAATAAACAAAATAAAATGCCTCATTACCCAGATGAAATAGAACACAATGAGAAATAAAAACATGACCTAATTGAATATTCTTCTTCCTAAAAGACATATTAATAAATGCCAAAAGGAAAATTATTATAAGAAAATAAATGGAGAAGGTTAAGAATTTAATAAAGTTGAGGTAAAGTTCATTATGAAATTCATAAAAATGAACATCATATATTAAAATTTAAAAAGGCCTTAGAACATATTCTAATACTGGAAATGTTCCTTCTGTTATTTGACAAAAGATTAAATTATATAATCAAATATCAAATATTAGAAGAACAAAAAGCTTTTTTTCCAAAATCAAAAATAAATTTTTGTATAACTCTTCTTTATCTACTCGAAAAAAAGTATGTTATTTTGTATAATTCGAAAAAATATTATTTAATTTATTAATTTGTTAAATCAAATTAGTTTAAATTTAATAAACTAATATTAAATAACGATAAATATTTTTTAAACGAAAAAAGTTTATAAATCTGCTCTACTTAAATCATCATCATCATTAACATTTGAATTAATTTCTTCATCATTATTATTATCAGGTTCGTCCACAATTAGTTGTGGAATTTCTTTCCAACCTAAACTGCTTGACATCCAATATTCAATTTCATCAATATCAAAATTATTAAAGAAAATAGGAGCATCCTTTTTCCCATTAATATATAATCCTAGAAGAGGTGTATCTTCAATTTTTTCATCAATTTCATTATAAAATAAATTAATAAGACCAAATTTAATTCTATAATCATTTAATTTTCTATATTTATCGCTAAGATTTGTTAGATTAAAATAAATATCATTTGATAATTGATCTGCTTCTTCTTCATATGAAAGGAATAAAACTATATAATTTAAAGCTCCATTATATATTTCTTCTTTAAAAGTTTTACCAACCAAATAATAAACAGATGATGATTGTTCTAAAGGAACTTTTTCTGAATTTTTGTCTCTTGTTGATTCTTTGTTTTCATATTTTGTTATAAATTCTATTATTTTTTCTTTTATTATTTCTCCTTGATATGAAAAAATTTCTAAAGTGTTTGGATCAAATATTTTTACAATAGGTAAATCTTGTCTTTCTAAATTAAAAAACTCTTTTGCATCTTCTGCAGGTGCACTATCTTTAATGTCTGAATAAGTAATAATATATTTTCCTTCATATTGCAAATGTAAATTTGAAAACATCAAATCTTTTTGGGAATCTTCTTCATTTTCATTTTCTCTAAAATAAATTACAGTTGTTATGTTCTTTCCATCAATAAGAGAAAAATCTAATGAATTTAATTCTTCTTTAAAAAGTCTAAAATGTTTTCTTATGAAATAATCAAATGATTCAATTGAAAATGATGAATTATCATATTTTTCTATTGTCACTTCAGGCTGTAATTTATATACAATTAAATCACTTTGAAATTGTGATTTACATTCAATACAATTAAAAATATCAAAAATATCATCATATTTTTCTGCAACTTTTTTTAAATTTTCATATTTTTCTTTTTCAGTTTCTGAATTAAGAGTACTTATAAAAAATTGAGTATAATTTTCTGTTTCAGATTTAATTGTATCAAAATTATTTCTTTCTAATATTGGATTCACTAATTTTTTAGTTAAAAATTTCATTAAATCCATTTCATCATAATAATAAGGATAATTATTAGGTTTTCCATTAATATATAATTTTAAAGAAGGATATTCATTTCCTGAATTTATATTTAATGCTTCAAGATTTATTTTAGCATTCATTCTTCCAAATATTAAATCTTGATTTTCTTGTTTATATGATTCAGCAAATTTAATATATTTTGGAATAAAATCATAGCATTGTTCATAATTTTGGTGATAAAATAATACTAAAACCTGAGTATTACTTTTAATAAATTCATCAAAATTATCATCTGTTAATTCAACCACGTATTGAGTTTCAGGAAAAATTTCTAAATTTTCATCTTCTTCATTAATAAAATTTTGTTCATTTTGTTCATTTGATTCTAAATTTTCATTTTGTTCATTTGAATCTAAATTTTCATTTAGCTCTTGTTGATTATTTACTTCATCATTTTTAATATATATGACAAGAAAAATAAAAAGGAATACAATATTTTTTCTCATTTATCTTTTCTCTAAAATAAAAAATAAAAAAATAAAATGGTTTATATTATCAAAGATTTAAATTTATATTTTAGATTTAATTATCTATTTATCTGCAAATTCTATTTGAACTCCTTCATTTGTATAATTTTGAATATCAACATTAGTTCCTCCTTCTCTCATTTCTCTTTCTCTTTTCCATTTTGGTAAATAACATTTTATTAAATTATAAACAAAAAATCCAAGAAATCCCAATAATGCAATTAAAACAATAAACATTATTATTTTAAATTGTTGAATAATATTCTCATCTATATCTTTGTTGGTAATATTTTTTGTTGAATTGTTATTAGATGAACCTAAGTTCCTCATATTCATCATTTTTAATTTTTATAATTTTTTGAATTTTTTTTTATTATTCATTTTTAAGATTTTTATTTTGTGATAAATATATTTGTTTTATTTTAATAGAAAATACATATATGTTTTATTTTATTGAATAAAGATATTAAAATTTATTCTCAATGACTATTTCAATATAATAATCTTTACTTATTTAAAAAAAAAACTTATTCATTTGAATAATTATTTTTTGTATAATAATAAAAAGACACGTCAACATTATCTTTAATTCAATTTTGTTACGATGTCTTCAATCAAATCCTTAAAATGATTTTAAAAAAAGAAAATTAAAACTTTTTGGAATGGAAAAATAAAAATGTAAGTAAAAAATATATATTAAAGAATTGATTTTTATTTAAAATATCGAGATATAAAATCGCTAAATTTATTATTTATTTTACTTTAAAATTATAAAATTAATAAATATTTTTTATTTTTAAATTGAATTAATATTGATGAATTATATTTATAACTAAAATATCTTAATTCATTATTGATTATATCATCATTTATCAATTATATCATTTTAAAACTATTTAATTAATGTTTTTATGAATAAAAAAAATAAAATGTCAACTCCTCCTGATGATAATGAAGCAATCCCATAAGAAATGAGATTTATAAACTCTTTTGAAATCTACTTATCTAAAATAATAAAATAGTTATATCATATACCCATTTTGATTCTTAAAATAATGTTAAAAATTCTTTTGAAATACAATATTTCATTAAATAATATTTATGATAAATAAGGAAAAAGAAATTAAAATACCGAACAAAAAAAGCTGTTATATCAGTAATCATTAAAGGAAAAAAATGGAAAAAATGAAATTGTTATCATTCCATATAATTATTTCTCTAAAGAATAAAAATCTTAAGGAAAATAAAATAAATATATTTGAAAAATTAAATGAATTAAATTTTCTAAATTGGAATAAAAAAACGAGTTGTAAAGGTTTGAAGGTTTAGAACTCAATTTTATGTATCATTCATAAAAAATTTTTTTCTGATGTTTTGATAATTGAAAAATAATAATAAAAAAGAATATTATTTTTAAATTTAAATTTTCAAAAGTGATAAAATACGAAAGAAAAAAATCAATTAATATATTAATCACTTATAATAATTAATAAAATCATCAATTTAATTAATTATTTAATTAAACATAATGGAAAAAAGTAATGGAATTTTCGGTTCATATATAACTGCATTAATAATTGATATTTTTTTAATAATATTTTTTATTTTTGATTTAATTTGGATAAATAAAATAAGAAATTATTCTCAAATAAAAGAATTATCACCAGATCAAATAAAATCATGTTTAAATCCAATAAATCAAAAAAGAAAATTAATAAACAATTTAAATGAAGATAATATTATTTGTGATATTTATAATGAAATTAATCCTCAAAAAAATTTAACAGAAGAAATTATTGAAGAATGCTTTATTAAAAATAAAAAAAGATTAATAAGGTTTTTATCTTTAAAAAAAGAAATGATAAAAGAAGAATGTGATAATTATATAAATATATTTATAGAAAAAGGAGCAATAGAAACTTTTAATATTAAAATGAGTGAATTTTATAAATATTCAAATGCTTTATTTATTGTTATATTTTCTTCAATTATTGTTTTTGTGTTATCTATTATTTTTATATTTATGTCAATTCTATTAGGAGTTTGGATTAAAGAAAAAAGTAGAAAATGTATTGCTTGTTCTTATTTATTTATTTTATTTATTGAATCATGTGGGAATTTGATTTTATTTGTTTTACATTTAATTTATTTTATATTATTATTTAATACTCATTCACAAGGGAAATTCATAGAAATTATTAGTTTTAAAAATTGTTCAAATATCAATAAAAAAATTTTTGAAAATTTATATAGTTTTTTATTTAAAATAGAGCAATATTACAATCAAATTTTTGTTATAACTATGATTTTATTTATAATTGGTATTGTTCGTTTTTGTATAAATATATATTTTGGAATCAATTCAGAAAAAAGTAATAATAAAGAAAAATATAATAATTTGGAATAACTTATATAAAAAAAATTAGTCTATTAAAGGTTTTTTCATAAATAATTTTTTTATAAAAAGAATGAAAAATAATAAATTTGTATCATTAAAAATTTTTGGAATAAAATTTTAAAAATTTAATTAAATTCTTTTATGATTAGGAGATCAATTATAATAAATTTTCACATTTTAATCTCATATTTAATAAAAGTACTCTTACTTTTTTATTATCCAATAATTGTTTTAAATCATTAAGACTTTTTTTTTATAAATCAAAATTTCTTAATAGATTTATATTTTTCCTTCTTAGAAAAACCTAATTAGTTTTCCATATAAATTACCAATATAATCCTTGACATTTTAAAATACTTTCCTTAATTCTATAATTTTTTTATTTTATTTATGTTTGTTTGAATAAATACATAATATAATTAGTATTTTGGATTTAATGTATAATTTTTTAGATAAAGTTTAAAAAAAAAGATATTAAGAAGAGTATTCATTTTGGGATAGAATTCCAAAAATTCATTTCTTTTTTTTCAAGTAATATCTATATATTTTGATTAAATTTATTTTTTATAGTTTAGCCTGGTATTATACTATATTCTTTTGATTTTTTTGAACTGTAATTTATTCTCTATTTCAAAAACCTATTTTATGATAGTAAAAAATCTTTTTTAGACAATTTTCCCCTTTTATATTTTGTTTGATATATATAGGATTAAGAGTCTCTGAAATTAAATAAAAAATATACGTTTTATTCCTGATTGATGATTTTTTAATGAAAAATTGTTAAATTGTGTTTATAATATGAAATTTGATTGATAATTATTTTGATTTTAAAATTTGGAAAAAAAACTCATTTTTTCAGAAAAAAGTTTTTTATCTCAGTATCTTGAAAAACATATATTAATTTCAGTAAATATAAAAAAGAATATTAAATTCTTTTTCAACTCAACCACAAAGTTTTAAAAAAATTGTCCAAAAATTATTTCTTTATTATTTTTTTAAATTTTAATAAAAGATATTTTTCTTTTTAAATATTATAAACTAAAAAGTTTGAATGTTTAATAAAAAATTAAGACAATGTTGATTGTCATAATGAATTTTCACATTTAACTTGAAATCCTTTTATTATTTCTTTTTTAATTGATTTTTTTTTATTTATCACATTATAAAATGTTTTTAAATATTAAACAAAAAATAAAGAAATAAAATATGAACCCTATTTTACATTTTATTATTGATATCCCAATTTCCTATAAAAATTCAATAACAATTGAACCCCAAAATAAGTTTAATATACAAAAAGAAAAAATTGAAGATATAAATAATGAAAAAAACCAAGTTGAAAACTTTTATCATTTTATAGCATCTTCAAAAGTAAATAAAAAAAAAGAAAAAATATCAATTAATGTAAAATTTAATTCTCTAATATATTCAAATGAATTTGAGTTTGATTTTAAAAATTCAAAGTTTCTTTTCAACCTTAAATTTACTCAAAAAAAAAATCATTTGAATATAATGCCTATGAATAGTCTTTCAAAATATCAACAATTTAAAGTATATATGGAATATTTAAAAAAGAATGATTTGCAAAATGACATCCAATTTTTAATTAATGATATTTTCAATAATTTAAAAGAAGAAACAATACAATTTGAGTTAATTTTATTATTATTAAGGGAATGCTATACAAATCCAAATCTTAAAATTGTAATAGAATTATTAAATGATAAAGATTTTACATTTGAAAATGTTAATGAAATAGAGATAGATCATTATCAAAAAATTATTGAAATTTTAACAATAAAATTTAGAGATGGTAATATAAATAAATTATTTATAACCCCAGAAGAAATGGAAAAGAAAGAAAAAGGATTAGATAAATTAGCAATGATATTTTTTAAATATTGCATTCCAAATAAATATTTAGAATTTTTTGAAAATAATAAAGATAAAAATCATTTATTCTCTATTTTATTTGATTGTAAAGTACTACTTCCTTTAAATGAACAAGAAAGTTTTGTTCTTTCAAAATATATATCAGATTTAAATCAATTAAAAAATTTTTTAAAATTTTTAATCAATAGAAAGTTATTTGTGGATATTTTAAAAGAAAAATATGATTTTATAATAAAAAATTTGGGAAATAATAAGGAATTTGAATTAGAAGAATTTCCAGATATTTCTAAGAAAGATGATATAAAATATATATTTACAAATTTAACTGAAATTCTTAAAAAAGGAAAAATTAATTTAAAATCTGATTTTACCTATAAATATATTACTTTACTTTATGAAGAGAATAATTTAGAAGATTTTTTTTTGTTGAATCAATGGTTAAAAAATAGTTTATTTAAATGCAATGACCTGTCTGAATATAATAAAAATTTACAATCATTAGTAAAAAAGAAATCAAAAAAACTTGATTTGAAAAAAACATTAGAATTAATTGTTTTTTTTCAAAAAGAAAAAATTAATTTAGAACCATTTGATATTAAAGAAATTTCGAATAAATTTGATTTTTCAAAAATAAATGAAGATATTATAAAATTATTTCAAAATATAAATATTGAAAAATTAAAAAAAAAAGATATTAAGTTAACTGACCTATTATTTTCAAAAATTAAAAATTTAGAACATATTGAAATTATGTATAAATTATTTCCTGTTAAAAAAACCAAAAATAATTATGTGGCTGATCTTTTCAAAAAAAAAGTCATTATTTTAATTGATTCAAATAATATTGATAATGAAAAATTACCACAAATTATTGTAAATACAATTGAAATATGTAAACACAATAATATTGAAATTAATACAATTTTAGAAAGTATTCTAAAATTAAATCAAAATCAAATTTCTTCAATATATTCAAAAATAATCTTATATTATGATAATAATGATTTACCTCAAGAACTTTTTCCTTTTTTTTTAAAACAAATAAATAGTTTAAATTCACAACAATTATTTGATTTAATTCTCTTTTTTTTTAAAAAAAAATCATCATTTGTCTGTGAAATTTTTAATAGAATCAGTGATTCAAAAATTGTAAATGAAGATGATTTTTTTGAAGAAAAAAACGAAAATTTTAAATTTTGTAACAATTTAATTTTTTACAATTTTTTCGATGGTTATGAGTATTCATCGACGAAATATATTAAAAATTCATCCCAAAAATTAAATTCCATTAAAACTCTTTTATTAGAAAAAAAATATTCATATGAAAAAATTATTAAAATAGAACAATTACAAAGCTCAAATATATTGACTGATAGATTAAAATGTATCTTTTATAAAGAACAAGATAAAGTGAATTATTATATGGGTAAAATAATTGAACAAAATCAGAAAGCAAAAGAAAAAAAAAATGATTTACAAATTTTTTTAAGTTTTGCAAAAAAATATTTGCCAAATTCCTTAAAAGAATCAATAAATGATTTATCTAATCAACAAAAATCATTTTCTACTATTCAAGATTATATAAGTTTAGTTTTACCTGATGATATTTTATCAAAAGCAAAATCATTTCAAAAGGAAGATAATTCAAAATTCTTTTTTAATATATATGAATGCTTAAAAAGGAAAAGTGAAGAAAATGATGAAAAAAAATTATTAGAAGATACAAAGAGAAAATTTTATGGATTGAAAGAATTTATAAAAGATAAAAATACAAATATTATTTCAGAAGAAGAAATAAGTATAATTGTTCAAAAAATAAACTCAGAAAAAGAATTAATAAATGAAATATCTTTACTTAAAGATCTTTTCTTTGGAAATCAGAAAATCGATATATCAAACTCTGAAAAATTATTTTTATTAATATATTCAAAAGAAAAAATACAAAAACATATTTCATTTCTTATTAAATTATTTCAAAAATTTTATATTGATATGAATGAGAATGATGAATTATTTAAAAAGATAAATAATATAAATAAAAAATTTGAAAATGTTAATTTCGAAGAATTGATAGAAATTAATGATGAAATAAAAATGTTAAATTTAGAGATTATTAATGAAAAGAAATGTCAAAAAATTTTATTCTATTTATTTGAAAAAGATTTTATAAATTTTCTAGAAAATAAAACATTAGATGATATAAGAAATTTACAAGACTTTGCAGGAGAAGATATTGAATCTTATAATATTGATATGACTGATCTTCAATCTTTAGAAAATTGCATTTTTTTTATTCAAGAATTAACAAAAATGAAAAACTCAAATTTAAAAAACTTTTGTGATAATTTTATTGAATTAATAAAAAGACAAAATTTTTCAGATTTAGAAACAAATGTTGAAAAAATTTCTCAGAAATTTCCAGTATTATCAACATTATACAGTGAACAATTTAATAAAGATTTTTTAGCGAAAAAAAATATTGAACAAATTTATGATAATAGTTCATTTGATATAAAATATAATAACTCAGAATATTTCTGTGAGGTTGATTATGACTATACAAATAAAAACAAAGAAAAAAAAAAATTTGAAGATATTTTAGATTATAAAGATAATGCTTTAATGAGGAAAAAAGATAATAAGAAAGATAATAATTTTTACGATATCTGTGTGAAATTCGTTGAAATAATTAGACAAATTTCAAAAATCATTAAATCTTTAAATATTATTGCAAATAAAGGATATTATGAATATTTAAATTATAAAATAACGATTAAAAAAGGTAAAGTTGAATGTTTAAAATTTGAAAATGAGTTAAAAAAAGAAAATTTAACAATTGAACAATTAATACAACAATTAAAAGATATTACAAAAGAACAAAATTCAAAAGAAAAAGAATTTTATAAAAAACAAAAATTAACTAGATTAATTTATGGAAAACAATTTTATATAATATTTTCATCAGTGAAAAACAAAAAACAAAATGAAATATATTATTTGAATAAATATTTAACAAATAACAATTATGATGAACAACAAGAAATCAATTGTCTTTATATTAGCACAAATGATCCATTAAAAGATATGTATGAAACTGTAAATGATTATATAGAAAAATTATTTGAACACAATAATTTAACATATGAAAAAATTTTTGAGAATTCAAAAATAAAAAATAAAGATTATCATGGATTATATTGTTATAAAACAAAATCTGATTTATTAGTAAAAGATTGTATAAAAGCCTCAAAATTTCTTACAGAAAATATTCCAATTGCCCATACAATACTTTATTGTAGTATTCATACTTCTAAAGAGGAAATTACTTCTTTTTTATATAGAGCTTTAAAATCTGATTTTAATTCTTTTTTTATGATTATTACTCCTGAAAATCTGTCATTGTCAAATAAACGTTTAATATTAACTTTAATTCAAAAATTATATAAAAAAGATAAAAGTGATTCATATTGTGTATTATTTTTTTATATCCAAGAAGATAATGATTTAATTAATCAAATTAAAAATATTTCTCAAATTTTTAAATTTAAAGATGAAGATAATGATACTTTTAAAAGTTTTAAATTGAAAGATATGAATGATATTAAGGTTTATTGTTCAGATGCTTCTGGAGTTGGAAAATCAACTTTAATTAAAGATCAATTGGATAAATTGAATTGTAAATATATTTATTTTCCTATAGGAGGAAATATTACAAAAAAAGATATATTAGATAGATTATTAAAACTTGATAAATGTAATAATATTGGACTTCATATTGATTTAAATGATACAAATCAATATAATTTAATTGAAGAATTCTTATTTTTATTCCTTATTACAAAATATTATGGGATAAATGAAAATATATTTTATTATGGGAAAGAAATAAAAATCATCATTGAAGTTCCTAATGGATTTATTAATTATTTTGAAAAATATCCAATTTTAGAAATTTTTGAGAGTGAAAAAATTTTTAAAGAAAAATTACCTCAATTAAAAATTTCCAAAGAAATTGATTCTAATATTCAAATTGTATGTAATTATTTAAAATTATATGATGAAAAAAAAATCAATAATAATAATGTTTTTGTTGAAAATTTATCACTACAATATTTTTATAAACGTTCAATAAAAATAGCAACTTTATCTAAAAAATTTTGTGAAAATTTAATAAAAAAACATTTTCCAGGAGATAATTTAACATATTATCAAATTAATTCATTTATAAATATTCTTGGTGAACAATTAAAATATTTAACAAATAATTATTATTTAGAAGTAGATCATTTAAACAATTTAATAACAAATGGAAGGAAAAAACTAAGTCAAATAAGGAATTTTATTATAGAATCACTTATTAAATTAACAAAACATTTTATAACTAGTGCATATGACAATCTTTTAAAAGAGCAAACAAACAATCAAAATCAATTTCAAAATTTTGAAAATGTAATTATTGCTTTACAAGATAAAAAATCTTTAAATTTTGATGATATACAACCAAGTTTAGTTTTTTTTAACGAAGATAAACATTCAATAAGTATTGTGACAAATAGTGATAAAAATTCAACTGAATATCAAAATTTAAAAGAATTATATAACTCAAATAAAACAAGTGATTTTCAAGAATGTATAGATTATAAACATTTAAATAATAATGAATTTTTGATAGAAATAAAAAAAATTTTAGATTTAAGAGAAAAAACAGAACACTTACAAAAAATAGTTGAATCTTATGTTTTCACACCTGATAATTTTATTAAAATGATTTTAATTTTATTAAGAATTAGAGCAAATATTCCAGTAATTTTAATGGGAGAAACAGGATGTGGAAAAACTTATTTAATTAGAATGATTTCTAAATTAAAAAAAAATAGAATGGAAATCCTTAATATTCATGCTGGAATTACAGATAAGGAAATTATTGAATTTATTGAGAAAAAAACAAATGATATTAATAATAATATAAATGATATTATTAAAAATGAGAACAATCTTATTTTAAACAATAATGCTCAAAATAAAAATATAAAGATAGAACCAGAAAAAGTAAATCTTAATACAAACTTATTAAATAATAAAGTTAATACTATTAATGAGAAACAAATTGGGAATCTAATAATAAATGAAAATGATAAAAAAAATAAAAAAAATATTTCTGAGTCAAATAATTTAAAAAAAAATGAAAACTTTGTTTCTAAAAAATCAAAATTAGAAATTATTCCCACAAATGAAGTAAAAGAAAAAAAAGAAGAAAAACTATGGATTTTTTTAGATGAAATTAATACATGTAATTCAATGGGTTTAATAAGTGAGATAATATGTAAACATTCATATTATGGAAAACCAATAAATAAAAATATTCAATTTATTGCAGCTTGTAATCCATATAGATGTAAAAGTAAAAAATTTGAAGAAATTGGATTAACTAAAAAAATAAAAACTAATAAAATCCAAAATTTAATTTATATTGTTAATCCACTTCCTCATTCACTTCTTAATTTTGTTTTTGATTTTGGAAATATAAGAAAAGAAGATGAAAAAAGATATATTGAAAATATGATAGATAAACCTCTAGAAAAGATAGTTAATAAAAAAAATGAAATAAAAATAAAAAAATCAAAATCTTTTGATCTTCTTTTACATAAACCAATTGAAATTAAAAATTCTTTTGTCTCATTTCGTAATAAACAAATATCTAATAAAAACAATTTAGAAGAAATGTTAAATAAAATTAAAAAAAATTTAAAAACTTTAATTGTTGATGCAATAACTACATGTCAGAATTTTATAAGAGATAAATATGATATTTCATCAGTTAGTTTAAGAGAAGTAAGAAGGTTTATATTATTTTATGAATGGTTTGTAGATTTCTTAGAAAGAAAAAAAAATGAAGAAGATAAATTTAAAAATTTTGATTATAAAAATTTAAATGAAGAACAACTTCATAAATATGCAATAAATTTAAGTGTATATATATGTTATTATATAAGAATATATAGAAAAGATTATAGAAAAGAATTAAAAGAAGAAATGAACAAAATTTTTAATTACAAAAATAAAAAAGATTTTGAATATTTACCATTATTAATTTCAGAACAAATAGCATATGAAGTAGATTTAGAAGAAGGTATAGCAAAAAATAGGGCATTATTAGATAATTTATTTGCTTTATTTATATGTATAAATAATAAAATACCATTATTTATATGTGGAAAACCAGGATGTAGTAAATCACTTAGTGTTCAATTAATATTTAAATCAATGATTGGAGTAGCATCAAATTCAAAATTTTTTAAAAATGAACCAAGATTATTAAGACATTCATATCAAGGTTCATTAACAAGTACATCAGCTGGAGTTTTAAAAATATTTGATACAGCAAGAAAATCAATTCATAATAAAAATATCAAAAATACAATATCTGTAATCTTTTTTGATGAAATGGGACTTGCTGAAATTTCACCTAATAATCCATTAAAAGTTATTCATTCTCAATTAGAATATGATGATAATGAAAAAGATAAAGTTGCTTTTATTGGAATTTCAAATTGGACTCTTGATGCTTCGAAAATGAATAGAGGTATTTATTTATCTATTCCTGAACCTGATGAAGAAGATTTAATTGAAACTGCTATAAAAATTTCTGAAAGTTATGGATTAAATGCTTATAAAGATGAAATTGTTTCTTTGGCAAAATCATATTATAAATATAAAGAAATATTAAATAATAAAAGTGATTATGAAAAAGAATTTCATGGTTCTCGAGATTTTTATCATCTGATTAAAGTTTTTTCTACAAAAATGAAAAAGGCAACTAATAAAGTAGAGAATATTTTAAATATGAGTATTGAAAGGAATTTCGGAGGTTTAAAAGATAGTATATTGAATTTTAAAAAAATTTTAGATTCAAATTATAAAAAAAATTTAGGTTCATTCTCTGAATTTTATGAAGTGAAAGAAATAATTAAAGATAATATGCGTGATATGAATAGTAGATATTTATTATTAATAACAAATATTTCAATAAGTGAATATTTAATTAATTCACTTTTAGAAGATTTAGGATTAAACAAAACAGTAATATATTATATAGGAAGTAAATTTGAAAAAGATTTAAAAGAAGAAAATTATTCAGCAACAATATTAAATAAAATTCAATATACCATAAGTCAAGAAAATATAATGATATTAAGAAACTTAGATTCTATTTATCCTTCATTATATGATTTATTTAATCAAAATTTTATGAAAGCAGGAAAAAAAAATTATGCAAGAATAGCATTAGGTTATTCAAAAACTCATTCTTATTATGTAAATGATAATTTTAAATGTATTGTTTTATTGGATTCTGAAGATATAGAAAAACAGGATCCTCCATTTTTAAACAGATTTGAAAAACATCTTTTTTCTTTAGATCTTTTGTTAAATAATAATTTAAAGGAATTCTCAAAAGAAAAATATCAAAAAATCATAGAATTAATTAGTGATAATGATTTAAATATAGATTTATCAAAAGAATTAATTAATTGTAATTTAGAAGAAATTGAAGGGATAGTTTATAAGAATAACAAAATTAATAATACAAATTTACCTGAAAAAATAATTGAAACGATTTCTCCTTCATTATCACAAGATATAATCTGCTATATCAAAAATTTTTCTTCAAATAAAAATATTCGAATTTATAAACAAATTATTGATTATTACAAAAAATATGACCATAATAATATATCTAAATATTTAGAAAAGATAAATACTCCTAAACATATTATATATACTTTTTCCAATATATTTCAAAATATCATTAATAAAGATATCAATAATCAAAAATATGGAACATTTAATTCAGATAATACGTTAAATATTTTTATTCAAGATTGTAAAGAAGAAAAAGAAATAGAAGAACAAATTGAATTATTATATAATAATGAGAAAACCAATTTATTTATTTTCCATTTAAATATTTTAGATTGTGTTCATTTAAATCATATCAATTATTTAATTAATAATTATGAAAATGAAAAAAATATTTCTCAAAATGAACAAAAAGTAATTTTATTTATTGTGTATTTAAAAAGAGATTTTAAATCCTCAAAAAATGAGCTTAAAAAAGAAAAAACATATAATAAAAACAATTATTTATTATCTCATTTAATTGATTATCCTCAAATTTTTATTGATAATTTAGAAGGAAAAGATTTAGCATATATTGATATAATAGATTATAATACTGAAAAATTACTTGATGAAATTGAATTAATTAACTTAGATGAAGAATTTAAAAAACAATTATATCCTTCTTTTTGTTTAATAAATTATAGTATAAAAAAAGATGATGGTAATTTTAAAGTTGAAAATTATATAAGTAATTGTTGTAATTTTATTATGAAAGAAGAAAATAAGAAATGCATGATTAAATTTGTTAAACAACAAATAGTAAAGAATGAAGAAAATATTTTTAATCATATATTCTATGATAATATTATTGAAAAAAAAGACATTGATTTAATTTCTATTATATCAAAATATCTTTGTAATTTATTTAAAATATATTTAAATGAATCTATTATAAAAATTGAAAGAAATGGTATATTATCTTGTTTATTAACATCAAATTATTTAAAAGAAAAAGATATACTATTTCAAATATCTTTAGAATCAATAGATTTTCAAGAAATTCAAATTGATAATAACTTTCAAAAAAATAATGTAAGTTTAATGTTAGGATTAAATTTTCCTTTATCACTAAATGCTTTTCAAAATATGCAATTATATATTGAATTATATAAAAATGATTTTCTTATTAATGAATCATTATTATTAAATGCTAAATATGATAAAAAAAAGAATAATTTATTAAATTGTGAAAAGAAAAAAAAAGAAATTATTGGAAATGTCAGTGTTGAATTTGGTAAACAAAATTTAATGGAATTAATAAACAATATTAAAATGAATGAACGTTTTAGTTTAGAGGAAGTAATTGAATATTTAATTAAAGATTATTTGATGATTTTTCTTTTAAAATATAATAAAACAATTAATAATGAAATTATAAAATTATTTGAAAATATCACTATTAAATTTTATAATTCAAAGGATGATATTGAAAATACTTTTACTAATATTATTTTATTTTATGAAGGATATTCAAATATTTTTCAAATTATAATTAATATATTAACTAAAAGTTCCGTTTTTTTTCCAAAAATCTATGATATTTTATTTAAAAAAATAAAAGGAAATATTGAAGAAAAAAAGATAAAAATAAATGATATAAGCATAAATATTATAATTGAATCATTAATAATTTCAATAATGGAAAATGTGAAAAATTTTAATTATGAAAATGATCCAAGTGGTAAAATATTTTTTAGAATCATAGATTTTCTAAAGGAAGTATCAAATAATATAATGCAATTTAATTATGAAAATAATTTACATTTGAAAGAATTATTTACCTTAATAACATTTATTAAAGTGCAAGAAACTTTAGATAAAAATAATAAATCAAATTCTTCAAATATTAAAAAATATTTAGAACTCGTTCAAGGTCAATTTAATAATTTAGAACAAATTGAAAAAGCAATAAAATTATTTGAAAGTGAATATCAATTTTTAAAAAAGAACATAAGAGAAAGTGATTTCCCCGAATTAATCGTTGATATTTTTTCACAAAGAATAAAATATATTTCAAATTCAAAATACAGAGAAAAAATGTTTGAGTTTATTATTCAAGATAATAGAATTTTAATACTTTCTCAAAGATTATTTTATATTTTTCTTTCTTCTTATTCATTAATTCCTATTAATATAAATGAAAACAATAATGAAGAAATATGTAAAAATTCTTTTAGTTCAATTTTTATAGAAAAAACAAAAATAAAAAATTTAATAAATGATACAAAAAAAGAAATGTTAGATGAAATTTTATTGTATTTATTTGAAATTAAAATAAATTCATATTTTCATGAAATAAAAGACCCAAATGAACAATTATTAAATTTATCTCTAACTTATTTTAAGATTAGTGTTGAGTTCATTGAAGATAATAATTTCCAAATTTCTTCAAATAAATTAGAAATTTTATATTATATTACATATATAAAATGTTATTGCTTAATTTTATCTGACCAAATATATGATGAAAATAAAAATCAATTAATTGATAAGACAGAAATTAATAATTTTTTAAATTCAAAAGATAATAATTTTAGGAAAGTAATTAAATTATATATTTTAAAATGTATTAATATATTGAAATTAAAAAGTTATGATAAACTTAAAAACTTTGATTTTAAATTTCATCAAATTAATTGGATTAACGAGTTTAATTTAGAAGAACCAAAAAAATCAAATTTAGATTATTTATTTTTAGACATTGAAAACATTGAATTATATAAAAATATATATGAACAATTTGTTTCTGATAAAAATATTCAATTTTCAGGTACAACAAAATCAATTCAAGAATTAATTTCTGAAAAAATAAACATTAATTTACTTTATGATATTACAATAAATGAAATAATTTCTAATTTATGTGATGAGAAATATTTAAAAGAGAGTGATATATATTTTAAATTCACATCTTATATTCTAACAATTTTAAATGATTTAAACATAATCTCTGATAATTCAAAAAAATTATTAAAAATATTTTATGTTTTTGATGATAAAATGAATTTTATAAAAAATAAACCAGATAAAGAATATGAAATACTTTTATATTCACATAAAATTGCTTTTATATGTTCTCAAGGAAAAGATAATTCTTTTTATAAAAATTTATTATCTTCAAAAATTTCGAAAATAATAAATAAAAATTTTATTCCAGGTTCAGAACCAATAGAAGATAAAATATATGAAAATTTTAATAATATAAAAAGTTATTTAGAAGAAAAAAATTCAATGAAATATGGTTTATATATTTGTTCATGTAATAACTATTTTTATACTATTGATCCTCCAGGAATACCAAATCAAATTTTTGAATGTCCAAATTGTAAAAAAAAAATTGGAGGAGATAATAATTATAATCTTGTTAAAAGGGAAGGTCACATAAGAATTTATTTAGATAAAAAACAAAAAGAAGAAGTTGAAAAATTAAAAATTTATAAACCTTTTAAATCTAAATTGTTACTTGAATATCAAAAAGAAATTGAAAAATTGAAGCATGAAGAAAAAGGAATTAAAAAAGTAAGTTTAGTTTTTTTTCAAACTAATGAAAAGAATGTGAGACAATTAAATATTATTACACATAGATTATTAAGTTTTATATTTTATTCATGTATTTATTATTCGTATATTTTAGAATTTATAAAAGAAGAAGAACTAAAAAATTATTTATTCAATGAAGAAATAGATATAACAATGATAATAAATGAAAATTGGGATTTATTGCATGGTTTATTATTAGAAAATGGGATTCAAAGTAATCAAATTTTTTTAAATATTATATTTCCTAAATTATCAAATATATTAGACAATGTTACAAATTTTGAAACAAAGGAACTTAGAAAAAGTTTTGAAGAAAAAATTAATAAACTAGTAAATGAAACAATTATTAATTATTCAAAATTACAAAATAAATATATATCACTTAATAATGAAATATTAAAAATAGATAACTCTTCTATTAAAAGTATACTTCAAGAAACAGTTGATCCTAGAAAAATTGATCAAAAGAATTATCCTTTAATTGGATATTTTACTGTTCCAAAATATCCAAATGAAGAAGATTTTTGGGAAGAAATAAAGAAATTTGATAAAAATAAAATTTCAGTAATTAAAGCATATAATGAGAATATTACTAATATATCTAAATTACAAAATATATTATTAATGAATCCTTTTGAAAATTATGCTTTGATGAAATATTCAAATAATATTACAAGAAATGAAGCAAAAAATACTAAAATAAAAGAACAATTAAATACAATGAATGATGAAAATATAAAACAACTTTATAAAGACTTCGAAAAAGGATATAATTCAATGTCCGATAATTCAATTAAATATGAAAATTATAAGTTAGAAAAAGAAAAAAAAATATCTTTAGATGACCCAATTGCATATATATTAAATGATAATAATGAGTTAGATTATGGAATGTATATTGCTGCTGCTTATTATAAATTTACAGAATATCAAAATTCTTTTTTAAATGCTATATTATTAAATATTGAAAAAAGTGAATTAAAATACTTTAAAAAACAAATAAATAATCTTATTATACCTCAAAATGCAACAAATTTAGAAGTAGTTAATTTAAATATATCTAATGAATTTGTTAATTCATTTTATGAATTAATTTCTTTTTATTCTTATAGGAATTGTTTTGATAAAAATGGAAAAATTATTTATAATAATTATAGAGATATTAAATATGAAATACAAAAAATAGAATTAGAATTAGGAAGAATTTTGTTACCTGGTAAAAGGAAATTTTCAAAAGAACAAAATTTTATTATTTATTCTTTTGAAGATTATTCTGAAAAACATTCAAATGCAATTTCAATTTTTATTGAAAATTTTCCTCAAGTTAAACTAGTTAAAGAAAAAAAAATAAATTTAAAAGAAATAATTGAAGCAAATAGTGATTATGAAACTATTGTAACGAATTTATATACAATAATATTTTATTTTCAAGATAAAAAAAAAAAATATATCTCCAAAAGATTCAATAATAAAAGCTGTTGAATATTTACCAAAAATAATACAAATATCACAAGTTGTGAAAAAAAAATTCGATACTTTTTATATAAATGAAATAATAGAAATAATTGAATTCATAGAATATATTGTTTTCAATATTATTAAAAATAAAATTGAGCAAAAATATAAAATCAAACTAAATGAAGCTCAAAAAAAAAGTTTGAATGAATATTTTGAAAAAACAAATGAGATATTTTTTAAAAAAAAAATATTATTAACAACAATAAGAAAATATATATCAAAATATTTACTTATGAATAAACAAAAAAATAAAAATAGGGAAGATGAAACAAAAAATATTTTTGAAATTTTAAAATACAAACCTGAATTATGGCCAAAAGAAATAATTAAAGATAAAAATGAATTTACAAAAAACATTGATGAATTAATTAATAATGTTTCAATTCAAATATGTAATTCTATTGATTTATATGAATTTTTCAAAGATGAAAAAGAGGAAATTTCAAGTGGAATTGAACCAATAAGGGAAAAGGAAAATACAAAAGAAAAAAAAAGAGCAAAAAACTTCATATACTAATATTAAATATTTTTTTTAAATATAATTTTTACAAAATATATAAATATAACATAAATTACTCTTATTAAATAATTTTCATGAATTTCAAAAAAAAAAAAAAACACGGAATTATATTAACCAATTATTATTATATTTTGATTCATTCAATTATTTTCTTTTAAAAAATCATTTCATTTCCTTTGATTGATGTGTTATTTATAATAATACAAACAAAAGTAAGTTTTGAAAAAAGATTACTTTAATTTTTTCTTATTCATTAATCTAATTAAAATAGAATTTCTTATGAATCAAAAGAATTAATAAAAGAGAAGAAATGTTGAGATATTTTATAAAAACAATTTTTATATTTAAATTCATAAAATAAATAGTAAATCTTTAGATTTTATTTTAAAAATTCCAATTATCTAATTGATTTTTATATTTTTTATTTAAATTAATTAAGTTACTTTACTTTACCTACATATTTTAATTTTCATTTAATTTTTTCATTTAAATGGGGATTGGGGATTGGGGATTG
>JAEEGL012004239.1_pt1 | contig 28874 bp, 21 predicted proteins | sample 9134231 | NCBI WGS metagenome assembly JAEEGL01 (sample SAMN16246548, study PRJNA631951) | gut metagenome | biome: gut microbiome; feature: rumen; material: fiber-attached | host: Bos | place: Iran: Karaj | collected 2018-10 | reverse complement strand
CTCCCCATTATCGAAGAATTTTACTCCATTCAAGGTGAAGGCATTAATTCCGGAAGCGCGGCGTATTTTGTAAGGCTTGCGGGATGCGATGTAAAATGTCCGTGGTGCGATACCAAGCAGTCGTGGAATGAGAATAATGCTAAACTCTGCTCTGTGGACGATATTGCAGCACGTGCCGCCGCTAACCCTTCGCCTAATGTGGTTATCACAGGCGGAGAACCACTTATGCATAATCTTGCCCCTTTGTGCGAACGTTTAGAACAAAAATGCCTCTCGGTGTGGCTCGAAACATCAGGCACTCATCATATTACTGGTAGTTTTGATTGGATTTGCCTTTCGCCCAAAAAACATCATCCTCCATTAGACGAGGTTTTGGAGCAGGCGAATGAACTAAAAGTGGTAATCTCCTCTGCCGACGACTTTGCTTTTGCCGAACAATGCGCCGCCAAAGCCGCTGCCGAATGTGTGCTTGTGCTTCAACCCGAATGGGACAGCCGTCAGCAATCTATACAATTGATATTCGATTATGTGCTCAAACATCCCGTGTGGAAGGTTAGCGCACAGATGCATAAGTATATAGGAGTGAGGTAGGGTCTATTCCATCTCAGCCAGCACAAAGTTTTTGCCTACATCTTCGCCTTCGGATACGTTGATGGTTTTGATAGTGCCGGAGGTTTGGGCGTAGATAACGTTGCGCATTTTCATTGCTTCGTATACAAACAGACGGTCGCCCGGCTTTATCTGCTGTCCGGGGGTGATGAATATCTTGGTGATTTTGCCCGGCATCTGCAATACAACACGATTGTAGACAGGCTTTTGCCACGGCCGACGGTTTTTAAACTTCTCCGTCAGCGTGGTTTTATAGTCTGTGCCGCCTATGGTTAGTAATTCGTAATTCATAATGCATAATTCATAATTGTCAATTTTCAATTTTCAATTTTCAATTGTCAACTGTCAATTCTCAATTACATCGGTATTAGTCCGTGTTTTTTGTCGGGGGCGGATTTGATTTTGCCTTGCGACACTTTGAGGGCGTGGGCTATCATTGTGCGGGTTTCGGAGGGTTCTATCACTGCATCGATGTAACCCATTCCTGCTGCCACGTAGGGACTTGCAAACTTCTTTTTGTATTCTTGAATCTTGTGTTGGCGTACATCTTCGGGGTTTTCGGCTGCCATTAGTTCTTTGCGGAAAATTACGTTAACTGCGCTTTCGGGACCCATTACTGATATTTCGGCATCAGGCCAAGCAAATACCGAGTCGGCTCCAAGGTGAATGCTGTTCATTGCAATATAGCCTCCGCCGTAAGCCTTGCGCAAGATTACTGTAACCGTTGGCACAGTAGCCTCCGAATATGCGTAGAGAATTTTTGCACCGTGGCGGATAATGCCGGCGTGCTCTTGGTCTACGCCCGGAAGGTATCCCGGAAGGTCTACAAGCGTAACAATGGGAATATTAAACGCATCGCAAAAACGTACGAATGCCGAAATCTTGTCGCTGCTGTCAACGTCTAAAACGCCAGCCATTACGGCAGGTTGGTTTGCCACAAAAGCCGTGCTTTCGCCGTTGATACGTCCGAAACCTACCACAGCGTTAGGTGCAAAACCCGAACGGATTTCCATAAATTCGCTATTGTCGGTGATACATTCTATGATGTTTCTTACGTCGTAAGCCTCGCGCGGGTCTTGTGGAATAATGTTTTCGATGTCGTTGCGGCGGGGTGGGAGAGGGTCGGCTGTGAATGCCTTAACTCTGTTGTTTTGAGGAATATATTGCAGCAGACGTTTTATTTGGTCGAAACACTCCAACTCTGATTGTGCAAAAAAATGCGCGTTACCCGAAATCTGGCTCTGCACCTTTGCGCCACCGAGGTCTTCGGCAGAGATTTTTTCGCCTAATACAGTGCGTATTACCTCAGGACCAGTGATAAACATTTTTGAAATTTTGTTTACCACAAACACAAAATCAGTTAGGGCAGGGGAGTAGACTGCTCCGCCTGCGCAAGGACCAAGCACAACCGAAATCTGCGGTATAATGCCCGACGCCATAGTGTTGCGGTAAAAAATTTCGCCGTAACCTGCCAACGAGTTGATACCCTCTTGGATACGTGCGCCACCGCTGTCGTTGATACCGATTAATGGCACACGCATTTTGAGTGCGCGGTCCATAATCTTGATAATCTTTTTGGCGTGCATCATTCCGAGCGAACCACCTGCCACGGTAAAGTCCTGAGCATAAATGCATACGGGCATACCGTTGATAGTGCCAGTGCCTGTGATAACGCCGTCGCCGAGAATCTCTTTGCGGTCGTCTTCAAACACGGCTGTGGAGTTTTGTACAAACATATCGTACTCTTGAAACGAATCATTGTCCAAAAGGTCGATAATGCGCTCACGTGCCGATAGTTTGCCGAGCGCCATCTGTTTTTCTAATGCCTGCTCGCCGCCGCCGTGCTTAACCTTTTCGCGGAGTTTTTGCAACTCCTTGTTTTTGCTGCTGCTCATAATGTTTTAGAGTACGGGAGGCTCTTCTGTTTTGTCGGCTTTTTGTGCGCCGCCGCCAGGTATTGTGTTGAGTATTATCACGCTGTCTACCACAAAGTTGCTAAATCCACGCCAAGGCAGCGAGTTGTTGTATTCTTTGTAGTGCAGTTTAATGTTTTTGCTGCTTACGTCTTCCAACTGTTCAAGAAATTTGCCTACTTCTTTGGTGGCAGAAAACTCAAATTCGTTGCTCTGTACGCCCGATCCGCCGCCTTTGTAGCCCGACTGAATGAGTTTGCCCTCGTAGGTCTTGAATATGTAGCCTTTGCACATTATGTTGTTGAGCTGGCCTTCTTTGTAGCCGTCGGCAAATGTCCAATAGTATCTAAAATATACAAAAAGTGTTAATGCCAATACCAACACTACTGAGACTATGATGATTACTTTTTTCATTTTTTATAAAATTAATATGGTTAATACTACCCACAAAATTATTAAATTTTTTTTATAAACTGTGTTGTTGATGACCAAAATTTTTTATCTTTGCAGAAGTTTTACTAATTAAATAACTAAATTCTAATTTTAATTATGCAAGAGATTGATATTCAAGAACTTCTTAGCGAAACTTGGAATAAGTTCGTGCAGCGTTGGAAACCATTGTGTGTGGCATCGTTGTTAGGGTATTTTTTGCCTATGGCTGTGTTTTTTGCAGTCTATTTCTTTCTTTTTATGGGTGCGATAAAAGCAGCACACAATGGGTCATCCGTTGATATTTCATCGTGGTTACCTATTGTTATTGCCTATATTGTCTTTATTGTTGCTGTTACTATGTTCACTTACGGTGCCCAAAACTATTGTATCAAAATTTGCCGTGGCGAAAACCCTGAGCCCAAGGATTTCCTCCTTCCTGTCTCAACGTATTTACGTATTATTGCCGCTATGTTTCTTGTTATGCTTGCAGCTGCTGTTGGTATAGGTCTCTGTGTTATACCTGGTTTGATATTGATGTTTTTCTTCTCGTTTGTAAGTTACGCCATTATCGACCATCCTGAGCTTGGCATATTCGATTGTATGAAACATTCGCTGGAACTTGTTAAGCCTAATTGGAAACCAGTACTAATATCGTTTATTATTGTTTACGCCATTCAGTCGGTACTTAGCAGCACGGTTATTGGTATCATACCTGCTATTTCGTTTGGAATATTGCTACAATCGCTACTCTACGTCAAGTGTAACGACAAATCAGCCAACAACGCTCAGCCAGTAATTCCTCCTTCATACCAACCATAACACTATGGCGGATAATTATTTAGAAAATCGTTACGAAGAGGTTTTTGGAAACCCTAAAAAAACGCATAAATCTACCTTTTCGCTCGACCGCCTTTTGGAGAAAAACCGAAGCGTGCGTGGCTACAACCGCGATGTAATGGTGTCTGATGAGGTTCTCCGCCGTATTGTGGCAGTTAATACAAAAATACCATCTGCCCGAAACCAACAGGCTTTGCGTTTTCGTATTGTAACTGGCGATAATACTAATAAAGTGCTGAAAAACATCAAGATGGGCGGTGCTTTGCCCGAACTTCATCTGCCGTTTGAAGGTACTGAGCCGCCTGCCTATATAATTGTCTGTGCCGACAAAGAGCCCGACCCTTGCCTTTATACCGACCTTGGCATTTCGTTGCAAAGTATGTTGCTCAAAGCCGTAGAAATTGGTTTAAATGGATTGATTATATTTGCTTTTAATGAGAAAGTTATCCGTGAGGAACTAAATCTTCCATACCGTGCCTTGGCTGTGCTTGCCATTGGCAAATCTGCCGAAAAGTTTGAATTGGTGCGCATCGCTCCCGACGACAGTCACAAGTACTACCGCAACGACGGTGTGCATTATGTTCCCAAAATTGGCGTGGAAGATTTAATTATTTAGTATCTTTGCAGCCGAAATTGTTTTATGGCATGAGAAAGATTCTTTTATTACTTATTATATCGTTATCGTTGACGGTTGGTATCAATGGTCAGACCCTCGTTGGATTGCAGGGCTATTATACTCTTACAAAACTCTCAACCGATAGCGCTGAATTGAACCGTTTGCAAACGCTTGAGAGCGGTTATGGCGGCGGTGTGGCGATTAAGCATTTTGAGCTCGGGCCGATAGGGTTTCAAGGCGAGTTAAATTTCGAGAAAAGTGCTTTTGGATTCAAAAACGACACTATTGCTAATATTTTTTATCGTCAAGATTTAACATATGTGTCGGCTGACATTCTTATGCAGCTGGATATTGGCAAACACGCCTTTCACATTGTTGGCGCTTTGGGCCCTTATGTTAATGTCCTCATTGACGCTCCCGACCCAGAAACCACTCCCGAAACTGTTATGTCGAATGGTTTTTCAAAACTTTATATGTCTGATTTCAATCGTGTTACATTTGGCTTGTTAGGTGAGGCGGGTTTTGCAATTGCCACTAAGGTAGGAGTTTTTCAGCTTACGGGTCGCGCTAAAATTGGCATGTCTAAACTTATGCATTTTGAAGGAATTGCTCTGTTTAATACCACTATCCCAAAATCTTTCGGTATAGGGCTTCATTATTTCGTACCTTTTGGGGAGGAAAAATACGCTACCAAAAAGTTGAAAACCGATCAGGATACATTAGTGTCCGATCTTGAATTGCTTTCTGACTCGCTAAACACTGTTTCCGACACTACTAAGGCGGTTAATATTAAGGATTCTCAGCCTAAGGTTAAAAAGGAGAAATCAAAAAAGGATAAGAAAAAGAAAAAAGCACCAGAAACGGAACAGCCTGTTGCCGACGAATCTGCAACAGAATCCGACGCCAGCAAAGCGACAATTTCACAAGATTCTAAACTTGATTCTGATGGCACAGAATAAAGGCATAATATATATGGTTCCGATGAACCTTGGCGATGTGGAAAACTCTGTTTTCTTGCCTCCTTTTGTGCTTGAAACTATCCGCAGTCTTAGGTATTTTATTGCCGAAAATGCAAAAACCGCACGGCATTATTTCATTTCTTTGGGAATGAGAGAGTTGCTGCCGCAGATTACTGTCTACGAGATGGATAAGCACAACAAGGGTTTTGATTATTCGGTATATTTTGATATTGTAAATCAGGGCAACAACCTTGGCGTAATATCTGAGGCAGGATGTCCAGGAGTAGCCGACCCGGGTGCAGATGTAGCCCGTGCAGCTCATCGATGCGGTATTAAAGTTGTGCCGTTGGTAGGACCTTCGAGCATACTTCTTTCGTTGATGGCAAGCGGGTTAAACGGTCAGAGTTTTGCATTCAACGGCTATCTCCCTGTAAAAAATCCCGAGCGCGGCAAGATGATTAAAAAGTTGGAGGAGCGTTCTGCCCAACTTAACCAAACGCAGATATTTATCGAAACTCCCTACCGCAACAACGCCTTTATTGAAACACTTTGTAATGCATTATCGCCCAATACATTGCTGACCGTTGCTTGCAATATTACTTTAAGTACCGAGTATATCCTTACGCAGCCCGTTTCGCAATGGAAAACCACCAAGATTGACATCGACAAACGCCCAGCGATTTATTTGATATTAAAGAGATAACAATGCTTAAAAATACCACCATATCAGCGATATGCACAGGGCGCGGAGGCGCAATTGCAGTGCTTAGGGTTTCGGGAAACGACACCTTATATATATTAGATAAAATTTTCCGTCCCTTGCGCAAGGGGTTTTCTATTGTGGATGCCGAGCCAAACCGTATCTACAATGGCTTTATAATAGGCGATAATGGCAATGAGGTAGATCGTGTGGTGGTTTCGGTGTATCGTGCGCCACATTCCTACACCGGCGAAAATGTTGCCGAAATATCTTGTCATGCAAGCACTTATATACAAAGCGAAATACTACGTCTGCTCGTAAAAAACGGTGCAGAACTTGCCAAACCCGGTGAGTTTACACGCCGTGCATTTCAAAATCACAAGATGGATCTTTCGCAGGCTGAGGCGGTTGCCGACTTGATTGCCTCTAAGTCGAAGGCTGAGCACGATATTGCCGTAATTCAAATGCGTGGCGGTATAACTTTGGAAATTAAACGTTTGCGCGATTTACTTTTGAAGTTTACATCGCTTATGGAGTTGGAACTTGATTTCTCAGAAGAGGATGTGGAGTTTGCCGACCGTACGCAGTTGAAGGATATTTTAACAGAAACAAAATCATATCTCAACCGTCTTGTAGGTTCGTTTAAATTGGGCAACGCCATCAAAAACGGCATACCCGTGGCGATATGCGGCGAACCAAACGCTGGAAAATCAACCCTTTTGAATGCGCTTTTAAACGACGAGCGTGCAATAGTTTCTGACATTCCCGGAACTACCCGCGATGTGTTGGAGGATTACTTGAATATAAATGGTGTAACTTACAGATTAATAGATACTGCCGGTATTCGTCAAACCAACGACACTATCGAAAAACTTGGAATCGACCGTGCCAAAGCCGCTATCTCTAAGGCAGAGATTGTACTTATTGTGCTTAATCCTGCCGATGATATCCACCGTCAGTTTGCCGACATTATACCCGATGGTTTTCCGTGCGAAAAAGTTATTGCAGTAGTAAATAAATCAGATGTTTATCCCGATGCCGACGTTACATCTCTACCCGATGGCGTGGGTGTGGTAAAAATCTCTGCCAAGCATAAGACCAATCTCGATGAGTTGTTTACTAAAATTTCAAACCTTGGCGTGGCAGATTTCAACGACGACGAGGTGATTTTGACCAATGAAAGGCATTATACAATATTTTCAGAAGCACTTGCCGCTATCGAACGTGCCGAAACTGCTTTAATTTCGGGACTTTCGGGTGAATTTGTTTCGCAAGATATTCGCGACGCATTGCGTGCATTTGCCGACATCACCGGCGACGAGATTACCACCGACGAGGTACTCGGTAATATTTTCAAAAATTTCTGTATAGGTAAATAATTGGTTTATAGAGCATAAACCTTTTGCTGTTGTGTTTGAGTATGGACACAAAAAAAGCGGTTTTGCCCGCCTCACGTCCCACTCGGTTCCCCTTTGGAACCGAATGTCTTCCGACCCTGTGTCGGAAACTTTTTCATCTGATTTTGTGTTGTTTAAAACATCCAAGCCTCTAATTCGAGGGGCTCTTCTGTTGCTTCGTTGGATTTAAACATCCAATCTTCTACGTTGAGAGCAATTTCGCTTGCCTCGTAGGTTTCAGCCATCCAATTTTCCACTGCAAGAGCGGGTTCAGCTTCGTTAACAGTTTCTAACATCCAACCTTCAAGTTCAAGATTGCCTTCTGTTGCAACTGTTTCGGCTGCTAACATCCAGTTTTCGATGCGGAGCGCTGTTTCATCGTATGTGTAAGCGTCCATCATCCAATCCTCAACTGCGAGGTCTTCTTCCACTGTTTCTACTTCCGGCATAATTTCACCGTCGATGGTGTAACCTTTAAGTGTGTCGGCATTTACATTGCTGTAAGTGTTAGCCGGATTTACAAATGCAACGCTGAGCATAACGGCCGTTGCCATAATCTTCTTTACATTAATCTTCTTCATTTTGCTCAATTTTTAAATTTAACCTTCTTATATTTACTATTCTTATATCCTAATTTTTTATCACGGATTCGGTTTCTTTTCTAAATCCGTAATTTTTTACGTTCTCGTTTTTGATTGGTTTCTTGTTTTTGTAATACTTAATCATTTGTTAAGTAATTCACCTTTCGTAAACGATTAATAAATGTATTTTTAACACTTATTATTTTCACTTCGAAACACTTGGTTTTTACTGAGATAAATCGTTTTGTTCAAAGAACGTCGTTTGTTTGTTTTTCCTCTGCTTTTTCTCTTATCGATTATTGCATCGGATTTCCTTTTGTTTTACGATGCAAAGATACGGCACATTTTTTACCCCGCAATAAAAAACCGTTTAATTTTTTTTTAATTAATGATGAACCAAAAGTATTATAAGATAATATAAGATTAAAAACATTTGCTTTTTTGCCTAATATGCAGTAACTTTGCCGTATTAAATAACAACATTATGATGAAGAAATTATTTATAGTATGCTCTGCTGCCTGCACAATGGCTTTCGGGTCGTGCGGGCTTTCGGTGGGCGAAAAAGAGATTGCCGCTGCCGATTCGCTGTTAACTTCTTTGGCCGAGGTCTACACAGTAGATTTCGATACAAAAGGTCCCGACGACATCACCAAAATTGATTACGCCGTATTGCATTTATATAAGGTGTGTCCCGAAAAATTTCAAGAGGGTCGCAAATCATACCTTGTAAAAATCGACAAAGAATCTGTTGCCGCAGCCGCGCAGAATGTTTTTGTGTCGCCTATAAAGGAGCATCAGAGCACCAACGAGGTGGATTTTGCCGACGGATTTTACGAAATACGCCGTCCTGCCGATAGCGAAGAGTTTCTCTATTGCAAAACCGAGGGCGAGGGTGTGGTTTCGGGCGACACCTTAATTATAAATGCGGGTGTTTATTCTGGTAAAAACGACGCTCCCCGCACAGAAGCTTCGCTTTACAAAAAGATGAATACCAAAATCATCTTCAAAGACGGAGCTATAAAAGTGGCTGAATATCAAGAATCTCATTAAAACTCTATGCTGAGCCCGTCGTAAGCCAAATGAACGCCTTTGGGGAGTGATGAGTCCGTTTCGGCGTGAAATCCCATTTCGTGACCTATGTGCGTTATGTAAGCTTTTTGGGGCTTAACCTTTTCTATAACTTCGAGAGCCTCGGGCAGCGAAAAGTGGGAGAGGTGAGAGGTTTTTCGTAATGCATTGATAACAAGAATTTTTGTACCTCTTATCTTGTCTAATTCGCACTCCTCGATATGGCTTGCGTCGGTGATATAGGTAAAATCTTTGATGCGGAATCCAAGCACTGGCAGTTTGTAGTGCATTACATTAATAGGTGTAACGGTTAATCCAAGCACATCAAAAGGGTCGTCGCCCACGTTGTGGAGTTCGATGTCGGGAACGCCCGGATAGCGCGGCTCTCCAAAACAATAATAATAGTCGCGCTTGATACTGTCAACGGTGATATAGTTGGCATAAACGGGCATAGCGCAACGCTGCATATAATTAAAGGTGCGGATGTCGTCTAATCCAGCAAGATGGTCGCGGTGTTGGTGAGTAATCAGAATAGCGTCCACACGGCTGATGTGGTTGTTGAGCAGTTGCGTGCGAAAATCGGGACCGGTATCTATAACAATATTTTTGCCGTCAACTTCTATCATAGCCGAACTACGCATACGTTTGTCGCGCATATCGGTAGAAGCGCACACGCTGCACGGGCATCCAACAATCGGCACGCCCAACGAAGTTCCCGTTCCAAGAAAAGTTAGTTTCACTATTATATAAAGTGTATTTGTGGCACAAAAATACAAAAATTTTGGCATTGTAATAAAAAAAGAGTAATTTTGCGGCATTAAAAACACATTATCAATGCCCACAGCACAAGAAATAAAAGATACCATTGAGCGCAACCGCGCCGAAATTTACAAAAAAGACTACACCTTTTTTGAGGTAGACACCTTTGTAAAATGCGTTGGTTATGTAGAAAAAGAATCTGCATCGTGTAATGAGTGCCGTGCCTTGCTGTCGGATATGGCAGATATAGCCGAACGTTATCCGCAAATGCTAAACAGTGGTAGCAAGGGACGCGCTGAGTTTCAGGAGCATATTTCGCAATACGAGTTTCACCTGAAAGATGCACACGGCTACCGACGCAAAGGAATTTATATGCCGTTGTACACGATGGCGGGATTGGCAGTGGGCGCACTTGCAGGATGGATTTCGGGATTTTATCTTATTTCTATGGCATCAGGAATGATTTTGGGCTACATAATAGGATCTGCTCTCGACCGTAAAACATCACGCACCGGCAAAACGCTTTAATAAGTTGAAATCAAAAAAAAATATTGAAAATTTATTTGCAAAAAAAATCAAAAAGATTTTGTACTAATCAAAAAATAGTACTAACTTTGCGCTAATTAAAATTTAAAAATTAATATAAATTAATAATTATGAAGAAAGTAACTGTTAACTATCTGGCATTGATGATAGCCACAGCCTTTGTTGCAACAGGCTGTAACGGTTTGAAGAAAATGGCTGATAACGCCAACACTATTCAAAGAAACATCCAACCCCAACCGTTGGAGATGCACGCAGGCAAAGTTCCCGTTAGCATTACGGTAACATTCCCCGCTAAATATTTTGACAAAAACGCCTACTTGATCTGCACACCCTCTTTGAGCTCTGCTACAGAATCTAAGGAAGTTAAATTCAAGAGCACCACTCTTCAGGGCGAGAAAGTTAAGGACAACAATCCTACTATCAAGTACAAAACAGGCGGTTCTTACACTTACAAAGACACTATCGATTACGATCCTGCCTTCAAAAAATCTGATTTGATGCTCTCTTTCAAAGCTACTAAGAATGGCGAGTCTGTAGACGTTACATCGTTCAAAATCGGCGACGGTGTTATCGTAACTCCTCTCTTGGTTGAAGAAGGCCTCAAAGTTGACAACGGCGGCGAAGCTGGAACAGGTCGTACAATCGACGCTAAAGTTCCGAAGCCAACCAGCAGCGAAACTTCAAAAGACCTCACAGTTTACTTCCCCATGCAGAAGTCTGATATGACCGCTGCTGAGCAGAAGAAAAACGACGTTAAAGCATTCGTTCAAGCTGTAACTGAAGTTGCTAACGATGCTAACACCGAGCTCAAATCTATCCAAGTAGCTTCTTACGCTTCTCCTGATGGTCCTGAGGATATGAACTCTAACCTCGTTGAAGGTCGTGGTAAAAACTCGGTTAACTTTGTTAAAAATCAGTTGAAGAAAGTTGAAGGCACACAAAACGATAACTTCGTTCAGCGTCAAACAACTCAGGCTGAGGACTGGGACGGCTTCCGCAAAGCTACTGAAAACAGCGATCTTAAAGATAAAGCCCTTATCCTTCGTGTTCTCTCTATGTACTCTGATCCTACCGTTCGCGAACGTGAGATTAAGAACATTTCTGAGGCTTACACCGAACTCAAGAGCGACATTCTTCCCAAACTTCGTCGTGCTGAAATCAAGGCTATCTGCCAATCAGCTGAAAAATCTGAAGACGAAATCGTAAAACTCGCTGGTTCTAACCCCGACGAACTTACTCAAGAAGAAGCTCTCTACGCTTCTACAAGCAAACAAGCTGACCTTGACACCAAGATCAACGTTCTTGAAAACTACGTAAATCGTTTCCCCAACGATTGGAGAGGTTTCAACAACCTTGGCAACGCTTACATCGCTAAGAACGAACTTGGCAAAGCTCAGACAAATCTTGACAAAGCTCTCGACCTCAACAGCAACGAAGGCGCTATCTACAACAACCTTGGCGTTCTTGCTCTTGCTAACGGCGACGAAGAGAAAGCTAAAGAATACTTCACCAAAGCTAAAAACATGGGTGGCAGCGAAGAAGCTGGTTACAACCTCGGCGTACTCAACATCAAGAATGCTGAATATCCTCAAGCTGTAAGCAACTTCGGTTCTACTCCTACTTTCAACAAAGCTCTTGCTGAACTTCTCAACAAAAACAACGGCGGTGCTAAATCTACTATCAATAGCGTAGACAGCGACGAAGCTGCTGTTGACTACCTCAAAGCAGTTATCGCTGCTAAAAACGGTAGCAAAGACGAGGCTATCTCTAACCTCAAAGAGGCTTGCAAGAAAGACTCTGCTTGGAAAGATTACGCTAAAACCGACGAAGAATTCCTCCAATTCTTCGAGGACGACGCTTTCAAATCAGTTGTTGAATAATATTTAGAAACTCTGATATAATAAAAAACCGGTGCTAATTGCATCGGTTTTTTTTGTGCTTATAATTTGGGATATACTATTTAATAAGCACTATATAATAATTACTCTTGAATAATTACTATTATATAAGCACTTATTTAATGTTGCTTATGCTCCAGTTTTGATTCTTTTGATGTATTCGCTTGGGCTTATTCCGTATTCTTCTTTAAAACAGTCGCGGAAATAATCAGCCGATCCAAATCCTACTTTAAAGGCTGTTTCGTTGATGGTTAAGCGACCTTCGCCCAACAAAGCAGCAGCTTTGCGGATACGGTATTTTTTGATGTATTCGTTGAGGCTTACTAAGGTAAGAGCTTTGATTTTGCGATAGAGTGTGCTTGTAGAGATACACATGGTTTTGCTTACCAATGCTACCGAAAATTCGGTGTTGTCAAGGTTTTCTTCTATGATAGAGTTTATTTTTTTCATAAACTCGGCATCGGTAGTAGAAAGACCTTCGATAAACTTTTGTGATGTGGCGTGAGCCAAATAGTATCCAGCAAGTTTTCGTTTCTTTTCTAATAGGTTTTCTATTCTACTTTTTAACAGATTGGCATTGAAGGGTTTGGTAATGTAACTATCTGCCCCCGATTCGTATCCGCGTGTTTTATCTTCTAAACTATCTTTGGCTGTGAGCAGTATGATAGGAATATGACTTGTGCGGAGATCGTTTTTGAGTGTACTGCATAGTTCTATGCCGTCTTTTTTGGGCATCATAATGTCCGAAATAACAATCTCGGGAGTTTTTTCAAAAGCTGAAGCAATGCCTTGCTCTCCATCGCTTGCCGTGATAACATTATATTTGTCGTTGAGCGACATTTTTACGTACTCAGTAATGTCGTCGTTGTCTTCTACAAATAATACAAGCGGTTTGTCGGTCTTTTTTGAAATAGTTTCAGCTGTTTTATCTTCTGGCTCGGCAATATCAGGAAGCGAAGGAATCGACACAGTAAATGTAGTTCCTTGTCCCTTTTGGCTTTCTACCTGGATTTCTCCTTTGTGGAGATCTACCAGATTTTTTACCAATGCTAAGCCGATACCTGTGCCTGTGGCTCTATTTGGACCTCTTTCTTGATAATATCTGTCGAATATTTTGGGTAATGCCTCTTTAGAAATGCCGTATCCTGTATCGGTGACGCTGACAACTGCAGTTTCTTTGATTTTGTTTAAGGTAATTTTGATATAACCTTTTGTGGTGTATTTAAGAGCGTTGTATATTATATTGCTGATTATTGTGTTTGCGCATTGACTATCGAAAAACATTTCATAATCGGTTTCTTGCCGTTGATAGATGATTTCAATATCTTGGTTTCGGTTGAGTTCGCGATAGTTGTTTACTTGTGATTCAACAATTTGATCGAAAAAGCCTCTGGTAATCTTGAGTTTGAATTTTGAGGTTTCGGTTTTGCGAAGGTCGAGGAGATTGTTTACAAGCAGAAGTAGTTTTCGGCTGTTGCGGTTTATGAGGTTGATTTTTTTAGAAGTAACTTCGTTTAGAGTTTTGTCTTCGGCAAGGTCTTCGAGCGGACCAGCTATCAAACTTAGCGGTGTGCGTATTTCGTGTGCAGCGTTTGTATAGAATTTCATTCGCTCCTCGTTGAGAGCCTCTTGTTTTTCGCGGGTTTGTTTTTCGGTTTTGAGTTCGGCTTGCATGTTTACGCGATGTTTGTAAGCTCTGAGAAGAAAGTAAACTATAGCTCCCGCTGTTAAAATGTAGAGAAGTTTTGCATACCATGTAAGATACCATGGAGGTAAAATAGTGATTTTCAGGCTTGTAATTTTATTTGAGTAGCTTCGGTCTACAAATCGTGTTTTTACCTTTAGAGTGTATTGCCCTGGTGGAATGTTTAAAAAGAACACGTTTTGTGGGTCGAGAGCTGTGTAGAAGTCTTTTCCAGAGCCTTCGAGTTTTAGCGCATATTCTATCATATTAGCATACGCATAGTTGGCAGTAAAAAACGAAAGCGTAAAATTGTTTTCGTAGTGTTTGAGCACAATGCCTTCGTTAGTGAACGCAGAGATGATTTTTTCATTATCGAGCCTTTCGGAGTTTGGCGGTAGAAAAATCCTTATGTTGCCTATAAGCGCATCCGGCGGTTCTTTGTCGTTGAGTACATTTTGTGGTAAAAATTTGCAAACTCCTTTTATAGAGGCAAATACAAGTTCTCCGTTTTCTGATTTGGTTACTGCGCCCGACGAAAACTCGCCTGAGGGAATGTTGTAGTGCGGACTGAAATTTTTGAAAGTGCCTTTGCCATATAAATAGCATGAAATTCCGTTGTTGGTACTGATCCAGATATTTTTGTCGTCATCTTCGGCAATGGCTCGGATGTGGGCGTTGAAAAGTCCGTCTTCTTTTCTAAACACTCTGAATTTGAAGTTTCTACGGTTGTCGAAACATACGAGACCTTCGGCAGTTGCCACCCAGATTTTTTGTTGTGAATCTTCGGCTATGTGGTTTACGGTGTTGGATGGAAAACCGTCTTGGTTGTCGAAACTGCTAATTACTTCAAATTTGTCGTTTAATATAAACAAACCACCGCCAAACGTGCCTGCCCAAATGTTGCCATAACAGTCTCTTAATATGCATCTTACGTCGCCGTGAGGTAGCTCTATTAATTGAGTGTTTTTGTCGTTTGTGCCCACTTTGAGGATTCCTAAATTAGTGGCTAAAAGGAGATTATCTTTATCGAACAGACATCCGCCTCTAACGTCAACGTCGTTGTATTTTTCGGGAAGAGGGTTGTAGAATTTTTGTTTTTGGTGGTCGTAAACAGCAACACCTTTTTTGTAAAAACCAAACCATAGGTTTTGTGCCGAATCTCTGAAAGCTGTTTGTACAAATAGGCTTGGTAAATTGCTGTTTTGATTGTTGTAAGTTTGAATTTGGTTGTTTTTGTCGATAACGCAGATACCTTCGCCATCGGTTCCTAACCATAAACGCCCTTCGTGGTCAGATGTAACAGATAGCACGCTTTTGTCGGAATATGTGTCGAATATTTCACCATCGTTGTTGATAAAGTTGAGACCGCCGTTCCATATTCCAGCCCAAATGTTGCCATATTTGTCGGGCAGGATACATCTTACCGAATTACCCGACAATCCTTTACTAGAGTTGCCTTCTTCTATTACAAAATATTGTTCGGGATTATTTACATTTAATACAGCAATTCCTCCAAGTTCTAATGCTAACCACAACTGGTTGTTGTTGAGCATTTTGATGTCAAATACTGCACCTTGGGGTTTATCAAAACGGGTGAATGTTCCGTTTTCTTTGTTGAATAGAGCCAATCCTGTTCTTGTTCCTACCCACACCTTATTATTATTGTCGATGTAAATTGACAGTACTTCGTTGTCGGGCAGTGAGTTTTTATCGTCGGGATTGTTGACGTAGTTTTTGTACGCTCCGCTGTTTTTGTCAAACGACGACAAACCTTTGTTAGAATACCCTATGTAGACTATTCCCGATGAAAAATCTTCTTGAATAGTCCAGATGTTGCCTTTTATCCAGTTTTCAACGTTTTGCTCGTTATAAGATTTAAAATATTTTTTGCTTTTGTCGAAATAGAATATTCCGTCCCAATAGGTTGAAATCCAAATACTTTTGTCGCTCGATGGTGCTATATGAGTGGCAGAGCGCGGCATGGCATACGATTTAAATTCGTCGGTTTTATAATTATAGGTGTTGATGTCGGCTCTTTGGGTGGCAATCCATATCACCGAATCTTCAGGATCGTCGAGAATATAGTTTAATTCGTTGCCGCTTAATGATTTTGTGTTGCTATATGATTTGTAAAACGTTTCAAAACCATTGCCGTCAAAGCGGTTTAGCCCGTCTTCGGTGGCTATCCATAGATGACCTGATTTGTCTTGCGCTATGCTTACAACGCTGCTATTGCTCAATCCGTCAACTTTTGATAGTTTGTGTACAGAATAGTTTTGTGCGTTTAGCAGCGTGGTAACAAAGACTAATAATGTAACTGAAATAATTTTTAGCATAACGTGATAGTTTAAATACAAATATATAATTTTTTTAGCAAACTGCAATTTTTTTTTGATTTTGAGTGGAAAAAATAATGGAACTACGTATTTGGCGCTTATACTTTACTTGATAGTGGTGTAAATCGTTCAAAATACCACAACAAATCGTTCATGAATGATTTATAAGGCTTATTTGGTTGAATTATCACGGATTGGTAATAACCATAGTTATTAAATTTGCGCAGTGAATTTAGCATAAAAAATTAATAACGAACAATATGATAAAGAATTTTATTAATCCGAAATCATTTATTGCCGCCCTTATGGTATCGGGCGCTTTAATTTCGGGTTGTTCCGACGATGATGGTTTTTCATCTGTCGACAACCAGAATCCTGTTATCACTCTCGAGAGCGAAGCCATTCATTGGGAGTTTTCGTTAGAGTTTAGAATCAAAGCCAAGATTGAAGATGCCGATGGTATAAAAACTATCAATCTAAAAAATGCCGACTTGTTTTTAGACAAGACTATCGACATTCTTGCTATCAAGGGACCATACTGCTCAAGCTACGACCTTGATTACAAGTTTACCGTTCCTGACACTCTTAAATCAGAGTCTTTCCCAATTGTTATTACTGTAGAAGACTTGGTTGGTAATGTTTCGTCTGCAACATTTGAAGCTAATATGGATGGGGATTTCACCAAGCCTGTTTTTACTCTTGAACCAAGTTCTACTATCAATGTCATTATGCCGACTTTCAATTTTAAATTTGCGGTTTCTGACAATAGAATAATTAAAAAGGTGTTGGTAAAATTCCCCGACCTCAATATCAATGAGGAAATCGCCAATGATGGAAAAACTTACGAGTATAAGAAAACTATCACAGTTGGAGACGAATATCGCGATTATAAAGGTGTGGTAACGGCTTTTGACGAACACGACAACAAGGTGGAAAAAGAAATTACTATATCGCGCGGCGCACTTAAAGATTATGATAGAATGTATCTCTGCGATGTGGAAAACGAGAATGATCTTATTTCCGATGTTTGTGGTGTGCCAATGCTAATCGATCACACAGGCGAGTTTGAATACACTGCATATTATTATAATGCTGCCGCAGGTACTAAAGTACGTTTTATTCCTCAGAAAAATTCGTTCGGACCTATTTGTTTTGGTCTTAATCCATCTAATAACGCATCGTTGACTCCCGATCCCGACGAGGCTCAGCCAATTGTACTTGATAAAGCTGGTGTTTATTACAAGATTGTTGTTAATACTAAGGCTGCTACTTATAGCACAAGCACTTACACTGTTGCAGAGGCTTTTGATCCAATGCCGGGAAAACTTGGCAGCGATGGTGTAAATACTGGTCTTAACACTTGGTGCACAGGTACATGGAATGCTGAAACAGGTGTGTGGGATGGCTCAGAAGAAGCTTGGTGGCAGACATTTAAAGTAGGACTTATGACCGACAATCCTCGCGAAGTAGATCCTTGTTTTGAATACAATCCTCAAAACCCCCATATTATTCAGATACTTAACTGCCCGCTCGAAAAAGGTTCGTTTAATTTTCACCCGCACAACTGGCATCACGATGGTTGGTGGGATTACTGCACTTGGAAACCTGAAAAAGAAACAGTTAACGACCCTGAAATTTGGAAATTTGTGGGTTCATACGGAAAAAATCCCACAGAATCGCAAATTCAAGCTTACAACAACGATGTTGAAAATGACAACCATGCCAACTTAACTATTCCAAAAGCTGGTAATTACGATATTATTTTCGATATTCATCTGGGACGTATGAAAATTGTTCCTTCTAAATAGTGAATTATCTTGTATAATCAAAAAGACATAAAAAGACATGAAAAAAATATTATCATTGTTTGTGCTGATGTTGATGGCTACCTGCCTTTTTGCGCAGACTGTCAAGATTTCAGGCACTGTAAAAGACAGCGAAGGTGAACCTATTATCGGTGCTGTAGTTATGGAGAGGGGTGCCAACAACGGTACTATTGCCGATATCGACGGTAAGTTTACTCTTGACGTACAACGAGGAGCATCTCTTGAATGTTCTATGATTGGTTACTTAGCTCAGCGTGTAACTCTTATCGATAATCAAACCGTTTATAATTTTGTGCTTCAAGAAGATACCAAAAACCTCGATGAAGTGGTGGTTATCGGTTACGGTACTGCCAAAAAATCAGACCTTACTTCGAGTATCTCGTCTGTTTCGTCCGACGATATTGTTTCCTTTAATTCTGGTAACGCAATGAACGCTTTGCAGAGCAAGGTAAACGGTGTTCAAATTTCTAATACTGGTGTGCCGGGTTCTAACCCCCGCGTTATTATTCGTGGTGTTACCACTGTTAATGGTTCTAATCCCCTCTATGTAGTTGACGGTATGCCCGTTGGCGACAATATTAATTTCCTCAACCCTGAGGATATCGAATCAATGGAGGTTTTGAAAGATGCTTCGGCTTCGGCTATCTATGGTACACGTGCTTCTAACGGCGTTATCATTATCACTACCAAAAAAGGTAAAGCTGGTCAAACCACTTTTCAATTCTCTTCGTCGGTTGGTGTAAGTCTTATCGACGACCCAAAAATGGCTAAAGCTTCTGAGTATGAAAAGGTTTACAAAACACGTTATTCTAACGATAATCAGGTAGCTCCTTATAATGGTATTGAAAACATTTCTGATGCTGAAGGTACCGACTGGTGGAACGAAACTGTAAAACAATACGCTATTTCTCAAAACTACAACCTCTCGTTTCAAGGTGGTAATGATAAAATGGTGTATAGCGGCAGTTTTGGTTATTATCGCGCCGAATCGCACTACAATTATGGCTATTGGGAAAAATTTACTGGACGTATCAATACCGAATACACGTTTAACTCTCACGTTAAATTTGGCGTAGAACTCGCTCCTAAACTTGAACGTTGGGACGATACTCCTAATCTTATGGGTGCAGCAATGGCAATGGACCCTACCACTCCAATTTTCCGTGCCGACTATCAGAGTATCGATAATGAATATTCGTGGTATGCACGTTCTAACAACAATCAAGAATGGAACCCCGTGGCAAGCCTAAGTCGTATGACTGCTCATAGCAATGAGTATGGTTTGCTTATGAACCCTTATATTGATATTGAATTTATCAAAGGTCTCTCTTTTAAATCACAGTTTGGCGACAATGCCCGTTTTAGAATGTCAGACAATTATTCGCCCAACTTCTTTATCGACAACCTTGAAAAAGCTGATGTAAATCAAGCATCGCGTGGTTCAAGAATTTGGAACGATTGGAACTGGACCAACACTCTCAACTATCAAACCACATTTGCAGGTGCTCACAACCTTAATGGTATGGCTGGTTACACAATGGAAAAATTCAATTACTACTGGCTCGACGGTAGCCGCGAGGGTATTCCTTCCAACAATGCCAATCTCCATTATGTGGCAGCTGGTACCGAAAACGAAAGAGCCAACGGTTCGGATAGTTTCTCTACTCTATTGTCGTACCTTGGTCGTGTAATGTACAATTACGATTCGCGTTACTATTTGACAGCAAGCATCCGTTGCGATGGTTCGAGCAAGTTTCCCGATGGCAACAAATACGCTATCTTCCCTGCAGTAAGTGGTGCGTGGCGTATCACTGGCGAAAACTTTATGATGGGTCAAACCATTTTTTCTAACTTGAAACTCCGTCTTGGTTGGGGTAGGGTAGGTAACCAATCTATCGACAACAGTGCATATCTTTCTACCATCGGTACTTCGTATTATGTTGTTAATGATGCACTTGTAACTGGTTCGTTTGTAAGCTCTACTGCTAATACCGACATCCGTTGGGAAACTGTTGAAGACTACAACTTAGGATTGGATATGGGATTTTTCAACAACCGCTTGACTACCACTGTTGAACTATATAAAAAGATTACTTCTGACATGCTTCTTAAAGAAGACAACCTCAACATCCTCGGTTATCCTGAATGGGCTGGAGCAATTTGGACTAACGTAGGTTCTATGGAGGCTACAGGTTGGGAAGTTTCGGTTAACTGGAAAGATCAATCTCGCAAAGATTTGAGCTACGAAGTTGGTGTTAATCTTTCGGGCGTTAAAAACATTGCAAAAGATCTTGGCAAATCATCGCCCATCCTTACAGGTGGTTTTAATGGTGATTACATTATCAGAAACGAAAGCGATGCCGAAATTTCTAAATTCTGGGGATATCAAACTAATGGTATTTTCCAAAATTGGACAGATGTTACATCTTACACCAGCGAACACGGCGATCCTTTGCAACCCAAGGCTCAGCCTGGCGACCTTAAATTTGTTGACCGCAACCACGATGGCATTATCGACGAACAAGATAAATGGTGGCTTGGCTCTGGTTTCCCGAATATCTATTTGGGTGTAAATCTTGGTGTTAATTACAAAAACTGGGATTTGTCGATGAATTTCTACGGAATATTTGGCAACAGCATTTACAATAAGACAAAAGGTTATTACTCTGGTGTAAGCGGTCAGAATGTTTGGGAAGGCACTTACGAAGATGCATGGCATTACGATGGCCAGTCTACCGATATTCCTCGTTTATCTTACAACGATGCCAATCAAAACTATACCACTGTAAGCGATTGGTTTATCGAAGATGGTTCTTATTTGCGCTGCAAACAGATTCAGCTTGGTTACACTATTTCAAAAGAGGCGCTCCGTATTGGAACTCTCCGTTTATCTCTCTCGGCTCAAAACCCATTCATTATTACCAAATATAGCGGATTCGACCCCGAAACTGCCACTACAGGCTCTGTTACCGAAACTGGTATCGACGGCGTTGCTTACCCTAACACAAGAATTTTCTTATTCGGTGTAAATCTTAATTTTTAATTCTCCAAAAAGTATTTGACAATGAGAAATATATATAAATACGGCATAATAGCAGCTGTTGCGTTGAGTGGCTGCACCGATGATTTCCTTACCGAAGATGTTAGAGGAACTCAGGTTTTAGACAATTATTTCAACGATGAAAAAGAGTGCTTGGCGCAAGTTTACGGTTGTTATCAGTCGCTCGCTTTCGACGACTGGTGGCAGATTTACAACACATATATCCTTGCCGATATGTGTACCGACGATGGTTGGATGAACAACACCACCCAAGGTCAAGACGGTTACAACGACCTCGTACTTTATCAAGGTAAAACCACATCAGGTACTCTCGCTAACTTTTGGCAATACCGTTACAAAGGCATTCACCGTTGCAATACTGTATTGGAGTATGTTCCCAATGTGGCATCTGTAAACGAAGATGCTAAAAACCGCATGATTGCTGAGGCTAAATTTTTGCGTGCTTACCAATATTTTGAACTTGTTCGCAATTTTGGCGGAGTTCCTTTGGTATTGACCATGGCTACTCCCGAAGAATCAAAAAACATGACACGTGCTTCTGTGTCTGATACTTACGCTCAAATTGAGAAAGATTATCTTGAGGCTATTCCCTATTTGCCTCTCCGTAGCGAAACCATTAAAAATGGTGAACTTGGTCGTGCTACCAAAGGCGCAGCAATGGGCTTGTTGGCCAAAGCTTATCTTTATCAAGAAAAATACACTGAGGCTGAAAAATATCTCGATGAGGTAATCAACAGCGGCGAATACGACCTTTTGGACGATTTTAAGAAAGTTTGGAATATGGACTACAACAATAGCGTTGAGGGGATTTTTGAAATTCAAACTTCTGGCGATATTTCGCAACCTGTTGGAGAAAGAATCTCTGTTGTAGCAGGTTCGCGCGATGATTCTGGTTGGTCGTGGGGTGGCCCTTCGTCTAACCTCGAACTTGATTATCTTGCTGAAGGCGATGACGTTCGTCTTTTCTGCACCATTATCAAACACGGCGCTACTGCAATTCCTAACGAAACCGACGAGAAAATTTTCCAAGACGAAGATGGCAATGTAATTGGTTATCAGATTAAACCAGAAAAACACAAATCGGCACGCATTAATGCAAAACTCTATATTCCTCAAGGTAAGCGTATCGAGGGTAAATACGACGACAACCATAATGCATTAAATTATCGTCTTCTCCGCTATGCCGACGTGCTTTTGATGGCTGCTGAGGTAAAAAATCAGCTTGGCAAAGATGGTGACGCCCAGATTTATCTCAACAAAGTACGCTCACGTGTAGGTTTACCCGACGAAACTGCTACAGGAAAAGATCTTCGTGATGCTATCCGTGTAGAACGCCGTCTTGAACTCGCTTTTGAAGGCAACCGCCTTTACGATATCCGCCGTTGGACTGATGACAATGGCAAAAAAATGGCTTGCAACCTCTTTGGTCCTAATGGTTCTTGGGTAATCTATAATACCGTATTGTCTAAAGACCCGTATGAAACCACCAACCTTATTGAACCTCAAGACGAAGGTAAGGATTTCAACGAAAATAGAGACTTGCTTTTCCCAATTCCGAGCACCGAAGTTGTTCAATCTAACGGTATGATTGAGCAAAATCCTGGATATTGATTTGTCTTAAGTTAATAAATATGAATATGAAGACACGGAAGTAAAATTATGAATTATTGATATTTAAACTAAAGCTTCCGTGTTTTTTTTCTTTTAACCTGTAATAAAAAAAGAAAAATGAAAAGACATTCTATAATTCTTTTATTTGCAATGGCTTTGTCGGGGTTTGTCGCTTGCGAAAAGGGCGATGTAAAACCTGACGACAGCAATACGGGGCTTACTCCCGAAGAGATAGCCAAACGCAATCAAGAGAAGGAAGAAGAAAAAAATAAAGACCAAAATGCTGTATGGAAGGTGGTGAATACTGCCGATGAAAGAGAAAACCGAGTAATACCCGTTACAATTAATGCCGAAACTGTTTATCAAACAATCGAAGGTTTTGGCGCGTCAGACTGCTGGCTCGGCGAATTTGTTGGTAAAAATTATACGTCGAAGATGCAGATGGCAAAACTCCTTTTCTCTCAAGATACTACATCCGACGGCTCGTTGCAAGGTATTGGACTTTCGATGTGGAGAGTTAACCTTGGAGCAGGTAGTTCAGAGCAGGGTGAGGGCTCTAAAATCACCGACGTTGCTCGTAGAGCCGAATGTTATCTAAAAGCCGATGGTAAAACTTACGACTGGAGCAAATGCAAGGGTCAGCAATATTTTATGAACGAGGCTAAACGTTATGGCGTAGAAAAAATGCTCTTGTTTTCTAATTCGCCGCTTGTTTTCTTTACCGACAACGGATTAGCATTCTCTGCCAAGGGCGAATATGCCAACATAAAAGACGACTGTTACGATAAATTTGCCGGATATATGGCTGATGTGGCTAAGCATTTTACCGAATCTGGCATTAATATCGACTATATTTCTCCTGTCAACGAACCTCAGTACAATTGGGATGGAACCGACCAAGAGGGTAGTGGCTGGCAAAATTCTGAAATTACAAAACTCGTAAAGGCTTTAGACGAAAAACTCGGCACTTTGAATACCAAAATTGTGATTGCTGAGGCTGGTAGCTGGTCGTCAACTTTCGGTAGCACAGTAAAAGGTAGAGACAATCAAATTGACGAGTTTTTTGGAAGTGGCGACAATTCTGTAAAAGATTTAACCCACGTTCACAAGGTAGCGGCTGCACATTCATATTGGGAAGACCGCAGCTGGAGCGAACTTCAAAAAATACGTACATCGGCTTATAATGCTGCTCAAAGCAATGGTATAGGTCTTTGGCAAACCGAATGGTCGATGTTAGGTGAATATTCTTCTACCGACGTTTACCCCGGACTTGAAGGCGCAAAATATATCGACAATGCCCTTTATCTTTCAAGAGTTATTTATTCTGATTTGGTTTGGGCTAATGTTTCATCGTGGAGTTATTGGACAGTATGGGGACAAGAGCGTTGGAGTCAGAAAAACAGATTCTATCTCATAAAACTCGGTGCTGATGTAGCTGATTATCATGATACTTACGACGATCCCACTACCGATAGAAATTGGGCTGCCAATGTTAATCTCTATGTTCTTGGCAATTACAGCCGTTTTATCCGCCCCGGTTACAAACGTGTGGATATTAATTGCGGTAGCGACAAATCATTCTTTGGTACAGCATATATTTCGGGCGATGGCAACACTCTCGTAGCTGTGTATACCAATCTTACCGACGATAAAATTCGTGTAGAACCTACAGTATCAGGTTTTTCGGGTAATACCAAGTTCCTCCGCTTTGTTACCGACGAAAACAAACGTCTCGAACGTACCAATATGAGCGATGGCAATATTGTTATTCCCGCCAAATCGGTTGCTACTATTGTTTATACAAAGTAATAAAATGCTTATAAATCAACTGTGTATGAAAAATCTATTATATATAATACCGTTGTTGTTGGCAGGTTGTTCCGAAAAATATACCATAACCGCAGAAATCAACGAGAGCGAATCGTTCCAAACTATCGACGGCTTTGGAGCGTCCGACGCTTGGACTATACAGTTCTCTGATCGTTGGCCCGCAACTGCTGTAAATCAGGCTGCCGAATGGTTGTTCTCTAACGAAACTTTCGACGATGGTACTCCCAAAGGTGCCGGATTGAGCATTTGGCGTTTTAATCTTGGAGCAGGAAGCGCTTATCAAGAAGACAAGGCGGAGATTAACCCAATGACCCGTACCGAGTGTTTTTTGATGCCCGATGGCAGTTGGGATTTTTCTCGTCAGAGCGCTCAGGTAAGCTTTATGAAAAAAGCACAACAACTTGGCGTTAACACTTTTATCGCGTTTTTAAACTCGCCTCCTGTATATTTTACCCAAAACGGTTTGGCTACTAATACAGGTCGCGGTGGTACATTCAATCTCAAAACCGATTGTTACGATCAGTATGCCGACTATATGGCTAAGTCTGTTAAGGGTTTGAAAGAAAATTTCGATATCAACATTTCGTATATATGTCCTGTAAATGAGCCCGATGGACATTGGAATTGGCAAGGCCCTAAACAAGAGGGTACTCCCGCTACCAATGCTGAAATTGCCCGTATTACCCGCTCATTAGACAAGGCTTTGACCAACGAAAATCTCGACACTAAAATTCTTGTTAACGAATCGTCAGACTATCGTGCCATGGTGGGCGTTCATCAAACCGAGCCCGACAGAGGTTTTGCTATTCAAACTCTTTTTAATAAGGATTCTTCGTCAAACGTCTGTGGTTTAAAACATGTCGACAATCTTATTGCCGGTCATGGATATTGGACCAACACACCGCTCAACTATCTCAAAACCATGCGCGAAAATCTCCGCGACACTCTCAACAAGTTTTCCGTTAAGTTTTGGATGACAGAGCAGTGCATCATGAGCAATGATGAGGAAATAGGTGGCGGACATGGTTTTGATACTACAATGCGCACAGCGTTGTATGTTTCGCGATGCATTCATCACGATATTGTATATGCAGGTGCTGCTTCGTGGCAGTGGTGGCGTGGTATCGGCGAGAATTACAAAGATGGTCTTTTAGAAGATTTCGGTGAGGAAACTTGGAATTCAGGAAAACTCTCCGACAGCCGTTTGCTTTGGGTGATGGGCAATTACAGCCGTTTTGTAAAACCCGGTGCAAAGCGCATCGCTTCAAAACTATCTGTTGCCGAAAATCCTGAAGGTTTGATGATTTCGTCGTATAAAAATACCGACGGCAGCGTTGTTTCGGTTATTATCAACTATTCTGACAAAGAAGAATTGGTAAAATTCCCGAAAAAAATCTCTGCACTATATGTTACCGACGATCTGCCGGGCAACAAACTCAAATGTAATAAGGATGTTAAAACAGTGGCTACCGTTCCCGCAAAGAGCGTTGTAACAGTGGTTAATTGATTCTCTATCAAAAAATAAAAAAGAATTAGTATGAAACAATTAATATTTGGTTTAATGATTTTTGCCGCATTGCTTTTTGCAGGTTGTGGCAATGGCGATGGCGAAAAAGGTACTTTTGCTGCTGGCGATAAGACTTTTTTGCTCAATGGCAAACCTTTTCTTGTTAAAGCCGCCGAAGTTCATTACTCTCGTATCCCCAAAGAATATTGGGAAAATCGTATTCAACTCTGCAAGGCTTTGGGTATGAATACGTTGTGTATTTATATCTTTTGGAACTATCACGAGATGGAAGAAGGCATTTTTGATTTTACAGGTAACAAAGATATTGCTGAATTTTGCCGTCTTGCTCAAAAAAATGGAATGTACATCATAGTTCGTCCCGGACCATACGTCTGCGCAGAGTGGGAGATGGGTGGTTTGCCGTGGTGGCTCTTAAAAAATGACAGCATTCAATTGCGCACTCTCGATGCCGATTATATGAATCATGTAAAAAAGTTTATGACTGAGGTAGGCAAACAACTTGGTCCTTTGCAGATTACCAATGGCGGAAACATTATCATGGTTCAGGTTGAAAACGAATATGGCAGTTACGGCATCGACAAACCTTATATTTCTGCAATCAGAGATATTGTTAAAAAATCAGGTTTCGATCAAGTGCCTTTGTTCCAATGCGATTGGAGTAGCAACTTTACCAACAACGCTCTCGACGATTTGCTTTGGACAGTGAATTTCGGCACAGGTAGCGACATTGACGCTCAGTTTCAGAAACTCAAAGAGTTGCGTCCCAATACTCCGTTGATGTGCAGCGAATTTTGGAGTGGTTGGTTCGACCATTGGGGACGTCCCCACGAGACTCGACCCGCCGATGTTATGGTTAGCGGCTTGCAAGAGATGATAGAAAAAAATATCTCGTTTAGCCTTTACATGACTCACGGAGGCACAACTTTCGGTTTTTGGGGAGGTGCCAACAATCCGGCTTACAGCGCAATGTGTTCGTCGTACGATTACGATGCACCTATTTCTGAGAATGGTCAGGTTACTCCCAAATATATGCTTTTGCGCGAGATGATGAAAAACCATTTACACGATGGCGAAACTTTGGCTGATATTCCTCAACAGATTAAGGCTGTGTCTGTTCCAGAATTTCAATTAACCGAGATGGCAGATGTTTTTGACAACCTTCCCGCCGCAATTGAAAGCGAGGATATCAAGCCTATGGAAAAATTCAACCAAGGTTGGGGCTCTATTCTTTATCGCAAACAACTTGATGCCGATGTTAAAAAAGGTACCGAAGTTAAGATAACCGAAGTTCACGATTATGCTTTGGTATTTGTCAACGGAAACAAAATTGCCGAACTCGATCGTCGTAAAGGTGAATTTTCATTCATTTTAAACGAAGTTTTAAAGAAAGACGATGTCCTTGATATTTACATCGAGGCTTTGGGACGTGTTAATTTCGACAAGTCTATTCACGATCGCAAAGGTATCACAGAATCGGTAACTATCGGCGATACTGAGTTGAAAAATTGGCAGGTATTCCCTCTTCCTTTGGATTATAATTTTGCTCTCGATAAAAAATATTCTGCTGTTAAGTCTACCAACAAACCCGCTTATTACAAAGGTGAGTTTACTTTGGAGAAAGCCGAAGATACTTTTTTGGATTTTTCTACATGGGGCAAAGGCTTTGTATGGGTTAATGGTTATGCAATGGGCAGAATTTGGGAAATCGGTCCTCAACAGACGCTTTATATGCCCGGCTGTTGGTTAAAAGAAGGCAAAAACGAGATTGTTGTTCTTGATATTTTGGGTGCAAAAGAGCCCAAGGTTCAAGGTCTTGATAAACCGATTCTTGATATGTTGCGTGTTGCTGTTCCTCAAACTCACCGCAAAGATGGAGAAAAACTCGACCTTGCCAAAGAGCAGCCCGTAATTGCTGGAGAATTGAAAAATGTTTCTACACCGCAGACTATCGAATTTGCCGAACCTGTTTCGTGTCGTTATCTCTGTATCGAGGCTTTAAACAATTTTACAGGCGACAATATCACATCGTTGGCAGAGGTTGACGCTTTCGACAAAAATGGAAAACTTATCAACCGCAAAGATTGGGACATCGTTTATGCCGATAGCGAAGAAACTCGTTCGGGTGAATACACCGCCGACAAACTTTACGACCTTCAAGAATCTACTTATTGGCAAACTGTTGATAATGTTGCATTTCCGCACGCTGTAGTTATCGACTTTGGCAAAAAAGAAACAATAAAATCTATCCGCATTATCCCTCGTCAAGAAAAAGGTAATCCGGGACTTATCAAAGAATTTAGAATTTTTGTAAAAGACACCGAGTTTTTGAAGTAATGTTTTATTATAATATCTGATGTGTTTTTCCCCGTCTTTTACAAATAGACAAAAACGCCGCAGAAGTGAGTTCTGCGGCGTTTCTATTTAATTAAGGTTCGTTCTATTTACTACAACCACTTAACAAGAGCGAAGTCGCAACGGTGCGAGAGGTTCTTGTTTTTGGGGAAGAGGCGGAAACCGTAGTTGAAGTTGCCGGGTTTTACAGGTATCATTTCGATGCTGTAATGTGTAAAGCGGCCGGCGTGTTTCTGCATTGTGAGCGGCTTAACAGCGAGTATCTTGGTGCTGCCATCTTGTGCCGACTCGGTAACCACCATTTCAATTTCTACTTCGTCGGGGCTGAGT
>JAEEGL010456346.1_pt1 | contig 28874 bp, 25 predicted proteins | sample 9134231 | NCBI WGS metagenome assembly JAEEGL01 (sample SAMN16246548, study PRJNA631951) | gut metagenome | biome: gut microbiome; feature: rumen; material: fiber-attached | host: Bos | place: Iran: Karaj | collected 2018-10 | reverse complement strand
TTTCGTTTATTCTCTCCGTCATACCTCTGAATCTTTGCAACAAACCCGTGAAGAGATTTTTTGTAATCTTCCTCACGGGTTCCGAATTTTTGGGGTTATTTATGATCGAACTACCGTATTCCTCAATCAAGGCAAAATCTTCATTCCTTGTTTCTTCACGGACCTTATCGGATACAACCTCTACCGCTTTTTCATAAGCAACCTCGGCAACATCATCTGCGAATGCTTCGGCATCGGAAACCATTGAGATACAACGGTTTCTGCTTTTCAGTTGAAAATTTAAAGAATTTAAAAATTTTTTTATTTTGAAAAATTCAGCCCGAAATCAAGGTTTTTTGCCTTTATGACACCCGGTTTTTATTCTTTCAACGGCATATCTCTGTTTTTTATGCCCGCTTATGCGGGGTGAGAAAACCTGACCTCTTTCAAAAGGGGTCCCCGAAAAGTCCGAAAAGACTTTTTGGGGAAAAGGAGGAGCGGCGGAGAGAACGAGAGCGGGAGCGTTCTGATTTTTATGGCGACGGCGCGAGCGATACGCAGCCCGCGACGACGCGGGTTCGAGCCCCAACACGCCCGCCAAGCGCACATAACCCGAACTTATTTCAAATCGGAAATAAGTTCGGGCTGTTTTTTACTTATGCATAAATTCCATTCAGTTACGCTGTTTGCTTTTTCTCTTGTGTAACAGCGTTTTATGATTATTGTTTAATCAGTAAAAATCATCCCCCGTCCGCGGACTGCGGACGGGGGAATCTCATTTCACCGTGTTTCCTGTTCTGATTTATTGAATATCACTTGATTATGCTGACGGGCTGAACCTTGATTACGGGCTTCGTCTTTGTGCCGAGCCCCAGCTTTTTGAGGAATTTCAGCATATATTGGGCTATTGCTATGTTGCCCTTTGCGTTGGGGTGGATTGTGTCAACGGCTATATATTCGGGATGCCCGCTGATTACCGCTCCCACGTCGGCAATCACAAAACCGCCCGTCGATTTTTTTACGGCTTTTATCGCATTGTTCATGCGGTCAACTCCCTGCTGAAACGCCTCCGTCCAGATGTCGTTGTGCGGGTTGTAAATCGTCTGCACGATTATCGTCGCCTTCGGGTTCAGCTTTCTGACCGTCTTTATTATCGCGGCAAGATTTTTCGTGAATTTCGCAACAATCGGGTCAAGCTTTGAGTAATCTCCCGTAGCTATGCCGAAAAGCCCCATTCCTACCCAGTTTCTGGTTAAAAAATCGTTGCCTCCCGTCGAGATTGTTATGATGTCCGCCTTTTTAACATCCTTGATTATTGCGTCCTCTTTAAGCAGAAGCAGAAGCGCCCCACTCGTTGTTCCGCTTATTGCGTCGTTCATGTAATTGTAGTTGTTCGTGTTGGCAACAATCCTGCCGTAGCAGGCGTCTCTGCTGTTTACTATGCCCTGCCCGTAGGCAATCGAATCGCCCAGGAGCAGGTAGGTCGGCCTCTTTGCGGCGGATGCCGCAAAAGCGCACAAGGTAAGAATCATTGCCGCCGCAAGCACAGCCGCAACGCCTTTTCTGATGATTTTCATTTTTTTGCTCCTTTCACAGACTCAAACACTCTTTGTTTCTTTGATTATGCCTTGTTTATGCGATTTCAACAACTTGACTGTTCCACTTGAAGCCGTTGAAGATAAAGCCGAAAAATGCGCCGATTTTGCCGAAAAAGCTATTGTCAACCTCAATGCTTACCGCCTTCTCGCCCTTGAGTTTTCCGTCCGCATCATACAGGCGGATAAACACAAGCCGGCTGTCTGCGAGCTGACCGAGTTCGGCTGAAACAGCAAGGTTTTCCTCGCCCTGCGAAATCACCGTTTTGCCGTCTGCAACGGCCTTGTAGCCGGCGGGAACATTTTTGAATACCGCCTTTGCCGTAACAATACTTTTGTATTTCGCAGGCACCGAATCCTTTGCGGGCAGCTGCATAATTCCCACATATTTTGCCTGAATATATGCGGGGCTGCCGTTATATTGAATCCTGAACCACTCGCCCTCGGAGTTGCTCTGTATTTCAAAGATATATACACCGTCTCCGTGCGTGAGTCCGCCCGCTCTCTCGCCTGATGTGCTCGCTGTTTTGCGCACGTTTACGGCCCCTGCCGTCACCATGCCGATGTCGAGAACAAGATTGCAGTATTTTGCCATGACATAGCCCGTCATAGCGCTGCCGTCGGCGGGAGTGAAATTGAATCGCAACCACCAGTTGCCTTCTGAATCCTGTGTTTTGTCAAGCACAAAAATCTCTTTGCCCGCGGTGATTTCCGACATCTTCTTCGCTGTTGCAAAAGGCAGTTCGCGTATGTTCACGGCTCCTGCGCTGATAATTGCGGGGCGTCCCACCGTCTCAAACGCTCCTGCGTCGGGAGCGTCCTCACCCGATGCAAAAACGGCGGGCAGGCAAAGCGAAAAAACAGCGGCAGCCGCAAGAATCACGGCAAGCATTTTTCTCAGACAGAACATTGTAATCTCCTCCCTTTGATTTAAAATTTTCAACACTTAAATTATACCACCGAAAATGTTATTTTTCAATAGCACCGCATTTGACGGCGGGTAAAATTATTGTTATAGTTTAAGTATATCAACAAAAAACGGAGGCAGTTATGAACCGTATCGAGCGAATAACCTACTATGAGAATATTATGAAAGACGCCGTAAAAACGCTTGAAAAATACGAGTCTGCCCTGGCGGAGTTCAAAGCCGTTCAGGGCAGAATCAAAGAGCTCGACGCCTACCTGCAGAGCAAGGCGTGGAAGAACGATTTTGCCGTCTGCGAGCAGGGCAAGCTCCCCGTTGACCTGCCCTGCGGAGTGCTCAGCGAAGACGGAATTTTCAATCTGCTTGACTTCAACCGGGAACTGCTTGAAAGCGGTGCGGAAATGTGTAAAAACGGTTAATCCCCCCAGGCTTTCCGCACAGAATCATAATGTTTAATGTTTTGTCACAAAATTTTATTATTTTGGTAATTGATATATTCTATATTTTAATATATAATTAATCTGCATAATTATCTGCCGGCTTTGCGGCCGCGGTCTTAACGCCGGCAAAAAAGGAGACGGTAAACCTATGAATAAGTCAATCTACGTTCTTGCTTACGACATCGGCACAACGGGTGTCAAAACCTGCCTTTTCAGAATTGATGACACAATAACGCTCGTAGCGGATGCCATGCAGGGCTATGAACTCTATATTCTGCCCGGCGGCGGTGCGGAGCAGGACCCCGACGAGTGGTGGGCGGCAATGTGCAACACCACAAATCAGCTCTTCGCCAAAACAGCCGTAACTCCCGATCAGGTTGAGGGCATCTCCTTCTGCTCGCAGATGCAGGGTCTTGTTCTCGTTGACAAAGACGGCAATCCCGTTCACAGAGCGTTCAGCTATATGGATCAGCGCGCAACGGCTCAGCTCAAAAGAATTATGGCTTACGGTCCGCAGATTGCAGGCGCAAACATCGCAAAGCTCATCCCCTCGCTTATGATTACGGGCGCCGTTTCCTGCTCGGTCAAAGACCCCGCCTACAAATACGCCTGGCTCAAAGACAATGACCCCGAAGCGTTCTCAAAGGTTTACAAATGGCTCGACGTCAAGGAATATCTCATATCAAGAATGACGGGCGACTATGTAATGACTCAGGATTCCGCCTTCGGCACGCTTATGTATGATTACAAAAAGGGCTGCTGGAGCGAAAAAATCGCAAAGCTCCTCGAGGTTGACGTAAATCACCTTCCCCGCCTCGTCAAATGCACCGACAAGGTCGGCGGTCTCACCGCAAAGGCGGCTGCCGAGCTCGGTCTTAAAGAAGGCACCGCAGTATTCGGCGGCGGCGGCGACGCGTCGCTTATCGGCGTGGGCGCAGGTGCGTCGGGTCTCGGCGACACCCACGTTTATCAGGGCACATCCGGCTGGGTGAGCACCGTCGTTGACAAGAGCATCGTTGACACGGCCGCCCTCATGGCAGCAATAGTCAACGCCGACCCCGGCAGATTCAACTACTTCGCCGAGCTTGAAACGGCGGGCAAATGCCTCGAATGGGTCAAGGATCACCTCGCCCTTGATGAAATCGGCATCTTCCTCGAAAAAACCCACGTCGCCGAAAGCAAAGAGACGGTTTACACCAGTCTTTATGATTATCTTTCAAAGATTATCGCAGACGTTCCCGCAGGCAGCAACGGCGTTGTTTTCACGCCCTGGCTCCACGGCAACCGCTGCCCGTTTGAAGACCCCAACTCAAGGGGAATGTTCTTCAACATCAGTCTCGAAACAGGCAAGAGCGAGCTTATCCGCTCCGTCATCGAGGGCGTGTGCATGCACATGCGCTGGTTCATCGAAACGCAGGAGAAGAAGGTCAAAACCTCCGATGTCCTCCGCTTCGTCGGCGGCGGCGCCCTTTCGGATGTAACCTGCCAGATTCTCTCCGACTGCACCGGCAAGGTTGTCGAGACGGTTGAATCCCCGCAGAACATCGGCGCTGTAGGCGCGGCAGTTCTCGTGGCCGTCGGTCTCGGCTTCATCAAGAGCATCGAAGCGTCAAAGGAACTCATCCCCGCAGTAAAGAGATTTGTTCCCGACAAAACAAAGAAAGCCGCCTATGACAAAAACTATGCGGTTTACAAAACACTTTACAAAAACAACAAAGAGGCATTTGCGGCGCTCAATGCAAGATAAAACCAGGAAGCCTTTCTCAACGAGAGAGGCAACGAGTAGGTATCAGCTATTCTGTATAGGAGTATTGAAACATGGGATTTATTGCTTTAAAATGTCCTGAATGTGGTGCTTCAGTAGAGCTTGATGACTCAAGAGAATTTGGCTTTTGCTCATATTGTGGAACTAAAATTGTTCAGGAAAAACAAATAATAGAAAACCGAATAAAAACAGATTACACAAGGGAAATTGAAGGTAATTTGTTATTGGCGGAAAGGTATTTACGCGAAGGGAATAAGTTTGATGCGAAACACTGCTTTGAATCTGTAATAAAAATGGATCCTTCTAATACAAAAGCATTGGAAGGATTGGACATTATAGATAAAATGGTTGACAAGCCTAACGTTACTATTACTAGGAAAAAGAAAGATTCAGCAGGCGCAGATTATAAGGTGCTCATAGATGATAAGGAAGTTGCCGTTTTAGCAGATGGAGAATCAACAACCCTTATGGTTCAATCTGGAAAGCATATTATTCAAACAAAATGTTTGTATCTTAAAAGCCCCTCGGTAGAATTTGAAATAAAAGATGCTTTTTCCAAAGTCGAGTTTTATACTCAAGGTGGCTTTGGCAAATTAAAATTGAAAATTCAATAGTTTTTTTAATTGAAATCACATTACCACTCGCACGGGAGGAAAAGAAAATGAAAAAATCACTTGTAATTTTAACTGCATTTATCCTTGTTCTCACAGTCTTCACGGGCTGCGGCAACAAAATAAAGGGCACCGAAAACGTCACAATGGCGGGTATGGGCGAAATGGCGGCCGTAACCCAGGAGGACGGCGCGCTTGCCCGCGATGAAGACGGCAGAATGATAGTCCCCATGACGGGAGAGAACGGCGAGCCCATAAAGAACTCCGAGGGTGAGGTAGTCACCACCGCAGTTGCCGTCTCGGCTGCAACCGTCATCGGCGATATCGTCGAGTCCCGCTACTTCCGCGTATCCATCCCCAAGGGCTGGCAGTATTCGCAGAGCAACCAGACCGTCATTCTTGACACCGACGACGCCGACGCCACCTCAAAAATGGTTATTTCCGCTCGCAGCAAAGAGGAGCAGGCGGGCAAAACCGAAACACCCGGCGAAAAGCTTTTCAAATTCACAAGGGACGCTTCCGTCGTCACAAAGGAAGAAACAACAAAGCTTAAAATAGCAGGCGTTGACGCCACCTGCACCCGCGTTGAGATTTCGGGCGCAAAGGTCAACGAAAACGTCAGCAAGGAGCAGGCGGAAAACTTCAAGCTCCGCGTCATCTGCTACTACACCTTCGAGGGCGAAAACGCTGTTTACGGCGTCCGCTGCGAGTCGAAGGATGCAAAAATCTCAAACTCGGAATTTGAGAAAGTTCTCGACACACTGGTTCTTTATTAAGGAGGAGCGAGATGTTATTCACCCAGGATATAGGCATTGACCTCGGCACGGCAAACACCCTCGTTTATGTCAAGGGCAAGGGCATAGTAATCCGCGAGCCCTCCGTTGTTGCGGTTGACCGCAAGCTCAATCCGCCCAAGGTTGTCGCCGTCGGCAGCGAGGCAAAGGATATGATAGGTCGCACCCCCGGCTCAATTACCGCCGTGCGTCCGCTCAAAGACGGTGTCATAGCGGATTTTGACGTCACCGCCGATATGATTAAAGAATTTGTCAGAAGAGTCACAAACCGCTCCCCCCTGACAAGAATAAGAATATTGATCTGCATCCCCTCGGGCGTAACCGAGGTTGAGCGCAAGGCGGTTTACGATGCCGCCAAAAGCGCGGGCGCAAAATACGTCAGTCTGATTGAAGAGCCCATGGCGGCTGCAATCGGAGCGGGTCTCCCCGTTGCCGAGGCGTCGGGCAGTATGATTGTCGATATCGGCGGCGGCACCTCCGAGGTAGCCGTAATTTCGCTGGGCGACGTCGTCACCTCAAAGTCCGCCCGTGTCGCGGGCGACAAATTCGACGAGGCAATAATCGCCTACGTCAAAAAGAAATACAATCTGCTTATAGGCGAGCGCACCGCCGAAGACATCAAAGTCAAAATCGGCTCCGCCTTCCCCTATGACGGCGAGGGCACCGTAAACATCAAAGGGCGCAACCTTATGGACGGCCTGCCCAAAAACGTCGACATCACCAGCGAAGAGGTGCGCGAAGCGCTCTCCGACGTTGTCAGCGGAATAGTTGACGCCGTAAAATCAACGCTCGAAAAAACCCCGCCCGAGCTCGCGGCGGATATCATAGACCACGGCATCACCCTCACAGGCGGCGGCGCCCTTCTCAGAGGGCTTGACCGTCTTATCTCGGTTGAAACAAAGATTCCCGTCATCGTCGCGTCCGACCCGCTCGACTGCGTTGTCAGGGGCACGGGAGTCTGCCTTGACAACGACACCTTAGCGGCGCTCGGCAACAAAAAATACATCTGATACGGAGTCAAGATATGCGCTTTTTCCGTAAAACAGCGTTCAAAATCTTCATAGCGGTCATCGCCGCACTCACACTCGGCTGCTTCATCGCCGTATTCTCGCACAACGCAACTTCGCCGCTCTCACGGGCGGCGGGCTTTGTGTTCAGCCCGGCGCAGAAGCTTGCCGCCGCTCTGTCGCGCGAGCTTTCGGATATCCCGTATTCATTCCGCTCGGCATCCGTCATCAGCGCCGAAAAGGATGAACTTCAAAAAGAGCTCGACTCAATGCGAAGCCGCCTTGTCGAATACGAGCAGTTAAAACGGCAGAACGAGTTATATAAAGAATTCCTCGAATTAAAGCAGTCAAACCCCGACCAGAAATACTGCGAGGCAAATATCATCGGCCGCGACAGCACCGATTTTGCCTCCGAGTTTACTTTAAGCAGGGGCAGTCTTGCCGGCATCTCCGTCCAGGACCCTGTCGTTTACGGCAGCTCCCTCGTCGGAGTAGTCAGCGCGGTAACTCCCACGACCTGCACGGTCAGAACAATTCTCAACCCCGACGTGAACGTCAGCTGCTACGAAATACGCACTGCAACAACGGGCTATGTCACAACAACGGCTGAGCTTGCAGAAAAAGGTCTCTGCCACATGCCCAACCTCGAGGGCACAACCCCCGTCACAATCGGCGGCATTGTTTCCACCTCGGGCGTCGGCGGAGTTTACCCCGCAAACCTCGTCATCGGCACAATAACCGAGATTGACGACGCCACCGTTGACATCAGCGCCGCGGCAATAATCGAACCCGCCGCCGATCTCAAAACCGTAACCGGCGTTTTCGTAATCACCGAATTTGAAGGTCAGGGCATGCAGTAATTTCAAACATACAGGTGCAAAAGTCAGAAAACGATGATTGAACAGCAAAGGCAAAACTTAAAAAAAGCAGGGCGGCTCGCAAGCGTTGCCGCCGTTGTGCTTATATTGAGTGTTCTTCAGAACACGCCGGGCTGGTTCCCCTCCTTTTTCGGAGCGAAGGCGTATCTGCTCATCCCCGCGGTAGTCAGCGTCTCGATTTTTGAAAAGGATATCGGAGGAATTTTTTTCGGTCTGTTCGCGGGAGCGCTCTGGGATGTCTCCGCCTCGGGCAGCGATTACTATGCGATTTTTCTCGTCGTCGCGGGCTTTGCCTGCGGCTCGCTCCTCAACAGCGTGATGAGACCCAACATCCTTACAAACCTCCTGCTTACAAGCGTCTGGACCGCCGTTTTCTGCGTCGGTCACTGGCTTTTACGCTATATTATAGGCGGGCTCGGCAGTGCGCCGCACGCCCTTCTTACATATTACCTTCCCTCGTTTATCTGGACGGTCGCCCTCTCGCCTGTTGTTTTCCTCATCGTCTCGGCAGTCGAAAACGCCTTCCTTCACGATTACTCCGTCCACACCGACCTCGACAGAGAAGATTAACCACCCCCGTCAGCGTAACGGAGAGGGTTTTCATCCATACCTCACTTCCCCTGCAACCGTAAGGGCGAATATTATTCGCCCGCAATTTCATTGCAATTTTCCAAAAACAACTGTCATCCTGAACCGCAGGCGAAGAATCTCATACTCCCTCAACAAAAACGAAAGGAGGCAAAACCGTGGCACAAAACAAATACAGAAGAATAACCGCCGCCCTGCTTTTCATAGCGGTCTTCGCAGTGTTTGCCGGCAAAATGGCACAGCTCCAGCTCGTCAACGGCAGCTCCTACAGGGCAGAGAGCAACTCCGTCTCGCAGCGCACGGTTCCGGTCTCCGCCGCCAGGGGCGAAATAGTTGACAGATACGGCACTCCCCTTGTTGAGAATCATCAGGGCTACGCCCTCGTTTTCGACGGCGCCTATTTCCCGACGCCGTCCGAGCAGGAGGAGCGCAATAAAATAATCATCAACCTCATCCGCAAGCTCGAGAGCGCGGGTGAGAGCTGGAACAACACCCTGCCTCTCGAGGTTGACTCCGAAGGCAAGCCCGCCTTTATTGCGGAGCGCGACTCCGACATCAAAAAAATCAAGCGCGAGGATTTACTCAACCTGAACGATTACGCAACGGCGCAGAACTGCTTTGACGCCCTCGTTTCAAGATACGGTCTCGAAGATTATTCCGTTTCGGACGCCCTTAAAATCGGCTCTGTCTGCCTCGCGATGAAAGAAATCGGCTTCGGCATAAGCACTCCCTACACCTTTGCCGACGATGTCAGCGAAAGAACCGTCGCCGCCGTCAAAGAGAACAGTCTTTTCTACCGCGGCGTGGATGTCGAGGTTGTTCCCTACCGCGATTATTCCGACGGCACCGTGGCTCCGCACCTGCTCGGCACGGTCGGCTTCATCAACGCCGAGGAATACGCTGAAAAAAAGGATGACGGCTACTCAATCACCGACACCATCGGCAAGAGCGGCATCGAATACGCAATGGAGAGCTATCTGCGCGGCAAGCCCGGTGTCAAAACCGTCTATACCGACGCCTCCGGCAAGGTAACAGGCGATGAAATCACCAAAGGCCCCGAGCAGGGCAACACCGTTGTTCTCACAATAGATGCGGGTCTCCAGAAGGTGGCGCAGGATGCGCTCGCCAAAGCGATAAACGACTATGCGGGCGAAAAGGGCAATATGGTCACCCCCGCAGGCGCGGTTGTCGCCATCGACTGCAACACGGGCGAGGTTCTCTGCAGCGCCTCATACCCCACCTACAACATCTCTTCATATTATGACAATTACTCCGAGCTGAGCCAGGAAAAAGGCGACCCCCTGTGGAACCGCGCCCTGCAAAGCTCCTACGCCCCCGGCTCCACAATGAAGCCGTCCGTCGCCTGCGCGGCGCTCGAAACGGGGCTTATTGATGAAAACTACACCGTCTATTGCTACGGTAAATATATTTATCTCGGCCAGGAGTTCAAATGCGAGCAGGCGCACGCCACCCCCTACGTCAATGTCGTTCACGCCATACAGGAGAGCTGCAACACCTTCTTCTACGAGGTCGGCAAAAACCTCGGTATAACAAAGATGAACGAATACCGCGTCCTCTTCGGCTTCGGTCAGAAAACGGGTGTTGAAGTCAGCGAGGCGGCGGGCATCCTTGATTCTCCCGAATACCGCGAATCGCTCAACCAGCCCTGGCTTCCCGGCTACACAGTCCAGTCGGCAATCGGTCAGGCGGGCAACCTCGTCTCCCCCATCCAGCTCTGCAACTACTGCGCCACAATAGCAAACGGAGGCACCCGCTACTCAGCCCACCTCGTCAAATCCGTTTTAAGATACGACAACTCCCGCGTGGTTGTTGAGAAAACCCCCGAAATCGTCAACAAAGTCGGTCTTTCCCAGAAGACGCTCGACCTCGTGCGCGAGGGTATGCACCGCCTTTGCAAAATCGGCTACTGCCGCAAGTATTTCTCACACTTAAAGCGCAGCATCGACCCATCGGGCAAAACAGGCACCTCGCAGGAATACAGAAAAATCAACGGCAAATCCACCAAAATAAACAACGGCTTTTTCATTTCCTTCGCCCCTTACGACAACCCCGAAATTGCAGTGGCTGTCGTCGGCGAGGGTATGACCTCGGGCACTTACGTCGCCCCCGTAGCCGCCGCCATTTATGAGTATTATTTCTCCGACGGCGAAACTCCCGCCGGGGCACAGGCGGAAAATTCACTTATTGGTTGAGGCAGAGGTAGAATTATGGCAAAAAAATATGTGTTTGTATCGGGCAAGGGCGGCGTAGGCAAATCCTCCGTCGCGCTCGGCATCGCCCGCTCAATGAGCGAAAAAGGTCTGCGCGTCCTGATTGCGGATTTTGACATCGGTCTGCGCTCTCTCGACCTTATGCTCGGCGTGAGCGAAACCGTTGTTTTTGACTGGGGCGATGTCATCCTCGGCAGATGCTCCATAAAAGATGCGGTAATAAACAAAGGCAGTCTCGCCTTTTTCCCCGCCCCCGTCGCCTTTGATGAGGCGTTCACCGCCGAAGAGGTCCGCAACCTTTTCGACGTGCTCGACGGCGACTTCGATTTTATGCTTTTCGACGCTCCCGCAGGTCTCGGCGAGGCGTTTGAGCTCGCCTGCTCAGCCGCCGGCAACGCCGTTCTCGTCACCACTCCCGACAGCGTCTGCGTGCGCTCGTGCGGCACAGCGGCGGCAAAGGTGCGCGCCCTCGGCTTTGAAAATCCCGAACTGATTATAAACAGATTTGTCGAAAAACCCGTCACAAAGGGCCGCCTTCTCAATATTGACGACTGTATCGACTCCGTCGCGGCAAAGCTCATCGGCGTCGTTCCGGAGGATTTTGCCATCGTCACCTCCTCCGTCACGGGCATACAGCCCGACAAAAACTCCCCCGCGTCAAAGGCGTTTGACAGAATCTGCCTGCGCTTAAACGGCGAGAGAGTCCCCCTTTTTGAGGATTGATTTTTTATGGAAAACACCACAATAGCCGCCATCTCCACTCCCGAGGCGGCGGGCGCCCTCGGCGTCGTGAGAATATCGGGAGAAAACGCAATAGAAACAGCGGCAAAGATTTTCACTCCCGTTAACGGCGAGAATCTTGCCGATACCAAGGGCTACCGCGCTCATTTCGGCACCGTTCACGACGGCGGCACAAGAATTGACGAAGCGGTATGCCTTGTTTTTCGCGCTCCGCACAGCTACACGGGTGAAAACACGGCTGAAATCACCTGCCACGGCGGTCTTTATGTCACTAAAGCCGTTCTGCGCGCCGCCTTCAATGCGGGCGCCGTTCCCGCTCAGGCGGGCGAATTCACAAAAAGAGCGTTCTTAAACGGCAAAATCGACCTTGCCGAGAGCGAAGCGGTTATGTCGCTCATAAGCGCAAAAGGCAGGCAGGCGGCAACCGCCGCCCTCAACACCCTCGACGGGCGCCTGAGCAAAAAAATAGCGGAGTGCGCAGGCAGAATAACTGCTGTTCTCGCCTCCCTCGCCGCCTGGGTTGACTATCCCTATGATGAAATTGAAGACACGTCCCCCGCTGAAATGCTCGGCGTTTTCACAGCGGCGGCAAAGGATATTGAAGAGATCATCGAACGCTACGACTCGGGCAGAGTCTTTACCGAAGGCGTTGACACAGCCATAGTCGGGCGCCCAAACGTCGGCAAATCCACTCTAATGAATCTGCTCTCCGGCTGCGAGCGCTCGATTGTCACCGATGTTGCGGGCACAACAAGAGATGTCGTCGAGCAGAGCGTCCGCCTCGGCCCGCTTATTCTCAATGTCTCCGACACGGCGGGCATTCACGAAACGGATGACCGTGTTGAGAGCATCGGCGTAGAGCGCGCAAAAACCCGTATGGAAAGAGCCGCCCTCATCCTCGCCGTTTTCGACTCCTCCGAGCCCCTCAATTCAGATGATATTTCGATTCTCGAAGCGTGCAGAGGCAGGCTGAGCATCGCAGTCATAAACAAAACCGACCTGCCCGAAGCGGCGGATATTCCGGATATCGGCAGTTACGTCTCCGCCGTCGTGCGCATCTCGGCGCAGACGGGCGAGGGCGAAAAAGAACTTGAAAAAGCCGTCTCCGACCTGCTTTGCGCCGAGGGCTTCAACCCCGAAAACCCCTGCCTGCAAAGCGAGAGGCAAAGGGACTGCTGCGTGCGCGCCCTCGCCTGCATTAACGAGGCGGCGGACGCCTTGCGGACGGGCGTAACCCTTGATGCCGTAACGGTCTGCGCACAGCGCGCCGTCGATGCCCTTCTCGAACTCACCGGCGAAAAAGCGGCAGACGCCGTCATCGACGAAGTCTTCTCCCGCTTCTGCGTAGGCAAATAACCCCATCCCCAATCTTTCCATAAACAACCCATAGAGGCGGTATCATCCGTCCGCTTTTAAGCCTTCCCCTTTAGGGGAAGGTGTCACCGCAGGTGACGCCTGTAGGGAACGCCGTCCGGCGTTCCGCACCTGCCACCTAACCCCTAATATGTCATTCTGAGCCGCAGCGCCGAAGTGCGTCCGGTGGACGATGAAGCGAGGTGCTGAGGTGAAGAAACAAGGCGTAATGCGAACGGCAGTGAGCAGAACGACTATGTTTCTGAGGGGTAAAGGCGAAGAATCTCTTATAGCCTCCCCTCATAGGGGAGGTGGCTTGACCGCAAGCGGTCAAGACGGAAGGGTCAAAACCCGTAAAATAACAACCCGCCACGCTATCATTCCGACCCACAGGCGAAGAATCTCACAAACCCGCTCCCTCAAGCAAAAAAGCCCCGAAAGCATGAAGTCCTGCTTTCGGGGCTTTTTCTTTAAAAAACATGTTGTTATTACCGTTCAAATTAAGATTCGCACCTTATTTTGCATTGACAGAATACCAATTGAAGTAAACATCAGAGCCGCTTTGGTATATGCTGTCGTTTGAGAGACTGTTTTCTGCCGATGCGGAGCTGAAACCTGCATTCTTCATACCTGTTGTGAAGAGCGATGCCTGTGTTGCAGATTTGAAGGTTATGCGCGCTTTCATAATGAGTTCGGTGATGGGGGATGAGAATCTGTTGAGAGTGCCGAACTTGAAGCCCGTGCACCACCAATACTTGGTGTAAGGCCTTGTAAGTATTTTATCATAGCTACCGTTTTTATTGTTATCCCAATAGATATCCATGTTCATATCAAGCCAATCGGACTTGTCTGCGCAGTTATAGCGGTTGAGACTTGCCCCATCAATCTGTGCGGTCTTGAACTGGTCGGTTGTGTAAACACCGATTTCACCACCGACGAAAACCCAGCCATACTGACCCTTCCAGAGCTGAATCATATATGCAGTGTCTTCATAGTCAAAACGGATTCTGAGCTTGTCGATAAACATTACCGAGAAGCCTGCCGCCCGGTCATAAACTTCGTTATAGCTTAAGCCATATTGCCAGCAGTCTTTGTCATCGGTGTAGAAACAATCGCCTTCGTTGTCGTAGCTGTAGCTGAGAACTGCCTGCTGTTCCATTTCTGTCAATCTTCTTTGCAGGGGTTCAATATACCATTCGTCATTATAATAACAACTCGCATTGATGTTTACCTTCACACCACCGTGACTGACAACTTTTGAAGCTTTGACACAAGAGCCGCCGACACTGCCGATATCTTTGAATTCCGACGGTCTGCTGAAAATCTGCACAAAGAACAGTATTATTTTATCAAACAACCCCAGACCCTTCGCTTTGCGGTTAACTACACAGCTGAAAGTCAGCGTCACCGCTTCGTTTTTTTCCAATTTTCCGGTTTCAAGAATGTTGGAGTTGTTTCCCTTTGCAAGCATCCAGTTGTCTGCATCAACATAAATAACTGTATTTTTCAGATCTTCGCCGCTTTTGTTTTCTACCGTAACCGAAACATTGGCCGTATCTGTAGCGGAATAATTTGTTTTGTCGGTGGTTATTGTTATTGCAACATCTTCAGCTGCAGTATCGGCATTAACTCCGACGCTGATTGTCGAAATGAGTATAAGTGCAATTAACAGTAAGGACAGCATTTTAAGTGTTTTTTTCATTTAAAAACCCCCTGTTTTTAATAAACATAATTGTTAAATTTTCAGCGTTATTAAATAATTATATATTAGAATATTATATTAATCAATATTATAATGTTTAACATTTCAAATGTTATATTTCCGCTTTCCTGTCATCCTGAGCGCAGCGAAGGATCTCGTCCCCCGTAGCCTCCCCTCATAGGGGAGGTGGCTTGACCGCAAGCGGTCAATACGGAAGGGTAGCCTTCCCCTTGAGGGGAAGGGGGACCGCTTGCGGTGGATGAGGTATCGTCACCGCAGATGACGCCCGTAAGGAACGCCGGACTGCGTTCCGCATCTGACCCCTGCTGTTTAAAACCTAACTCCTAACACCTAAAACCTAACTCCTGCCACCTAACCTGTCATCCTTACCCGCAGGCAAAGAACCTCATTTAACAAACAAAAAACTCCGCCAAAAAAGCACGGCTTTGTCAAGCCGTGCTTTTTATCATATCATACGCCCTTCCTTGCTTTACGCAAAAGCTCGGTGTCGCTGTAGCTCTTCTGCGGGGTGTAGCCCTCCAGCGGGAGAATCCTCTCGTGAATCGCGTCAAGGAACCAGCCGACCTGCGGGTAAAACTCCTTCGAATATTCCGAAGCGGGGGTAATCCAGTTCTGCGCGCCTACAATGGCGGGCGGTGCGTCAAGGTAGTCAAACGCCAGCGAGGTTATGTTCTGCGCCATGTCGTTGAGGATGCTGCCCCTTGCGCAGGCGTCGCTTGCCAGCAGGATTCTGCCCGTCTTCTTTACGGATTCAACAACCTTTTCGTAGTTGAAGGGCACAACGCTTCTCGCGTCAATAACCTCTGCGCTCACGCCGAAATCCTTTTCAAGCTTCTCCGCCGCCTCAAGCGCCGTGTAGAGTGTCGGACCGATTGTAAGAATCGTAAGGTCGCTGCCCTGTCTGCGGATTGCGGGCTCGCCGATTTCAACCTCGTATGTGCCTTCGGGAACGCCGCCTTCAACAAAGCGCTCGCCCATGTCGTAAATCTTCTGACTCTCGAAGCAGACTACGGGGTCCGTGCCGTTGAGAGCCGCCGTCATAAGTCCCTTTGCGTCGTAGGGAGTAACCGGGTAGATAACCTTCAGACCGGGCACGTGAGCGCAAAGAGAAGTCCAGTCCTGTGAGTGCTGTGCGCCGTATTTCATACCTACCGAAACACGCAGAACGAAGGGCATGTTGAGCTTGCCCGCGCTCATTGCCTGCCATTTTGCCATCTGATTGAATACCTCGTCGCCCGAGCAGACGATGAAGTCGCAATACATAAGCTCTGTTATTACTCTGCCGCCCGCAAGCGCGTAGCCGACTGCCGAGCCGACAATCGCGCTCTCCGCAATGGGGGAGTTGAAAAGGCGGTGGTAGGGGAGCGCCTCTGTAAGGCCTCTGTAAACGGCAAATGCGCCGCCCCAGTCGCGCACATCCTCGCCGTAGCTGATGAGCGTCGGGTCCTCGTAGTATTTGTCCGCAATCGCCTCAAACAGACCGTCGCGGATGTTGTAAACCCTCATCTTCGGCAGGAGCGAGCCGTCGGGACCGAAAGCCGATCGTGAAAGCTTCGCTATCTTCTGATATCTCTCGTTTTCTTCCTTCGTCTGGTTGACCTCAACCGGGCGGTCGTCCATCTTCTCGATTCTCTTGTTCGAGAACATAACGTTTTCAATAAAATCGGGGTGCTCGCTGTAGTCCGTGTAGGGAGCAACGCTCAGGTCGGAGGCAAGGTCAAACATCCTGCGGTTGCGGTCGATTACCGCCTCGTTGAGCTTTTCAAGCTCTTCCGCCGTCGCAACGCCCGCCTCTGCAAGCTGCTTCGGGAATGCGGTGAGCGGGTCGTATTTCTGCCACTCCTCAACCTCTTCCTTTGTTCTGTAGGAACTCGCGTCGGATGTCGAATGTCCCGAGAATCTGTAGGTTACAAGCTCAAGCAGAGCGGGGCCTTCGCCCTTTTCAAGCAGCGCCTTTTTGCGCTTGTATGCGTCTATAACCGCAAGCACGTTCCAGCCGTTTACTCTCTCGGCGTGCATGCCCGTCTTGTTTATCGCACCCAGTCTCGCAACCTCTTCGTAGCCCATGGTCTCGCCCTTTGTCTGACCGCCCATGCCGTAGAAGTTGTTGTTGAAATTGTAGATAATCGGAAGTCCGCCCTTGTAACCGTCCTCCCACAAATCGTTGAACTGGTCCATCGAAGCGAAGGTCATCGCCTCATATACGGGGCCTCTAGCCGCCGCGCCGTCACCGGCGTTTGCAACTACTATGCCCTTCTTTTTGTTGCATTTTTTGTAGAGCGCAACGCCCGTCGCAATCGGAGCCGCTCCGCCGACTATCGCATTGTTCGGGAAGATTCCGAACGGCAGGAAGAAGGCGTGCATGCTGCCGCCCAGACCGCGCGAAAAGCCCATATCCTTGGCAAACAGCTCGCAGCACAGACCGAAGATAAAATACTCCCTCGCCATCTCTTTCACGTCGCCGTTTGATTTCGTGTATTTTTTGACAACCTCGTAGTTTTTGCCGTCGTTGTATTCCTGCATGATTTTAAGCAGCTCGTCGTCGCTCAGCTTTTTAATCGCCGAGAACGCCTTGGCAATAACCTCGTGATGGCTGCGGTGCGTGCCGAAGATGTAGTCGTCAACATCAAGCGTGTATGCCTGACCTACGGCTGTCGCCTCCTGACCTACGGCAAGGTGTGCGGGTCCGGGGTAGGTGAACTCCTTGTTGTTGTAGTTGCCCTTCTGCTTGATTGTCAGCAGCATGGTCTCAAACTCACGGATAGCCGCCATGTCGGCATACATTCCGATAAGGTCTTCGTTTGTGTAATTCGCCTTCTCCTCCTCAAGCGTCCTGTCATAGGCGCACACGGGGATGTCCTTGAGAGATATCGTTCTCTTCTCAAACTGGGGCGCGGGATTAACAAATTGTGATTTTGGCATATCATTATCTCCTTGTCAAATGAGTAATATGAGTGATTGTTCCGGCGGTTTTGTCATTTTGTTGCTTTTTTTCTGCTTTGTCTTTTTGCTGTTTCAAAGGTTTGTTTTTCTGCTTTTTCCCTGTCATCCTGAGCGCAGCGAAGGATCTCATATAACCGAATCCCCTGCATCCTCAGGCGAAGAATCTTCCTTAAACCTCAAACAGCGCTTCTCTTATAACCTCGCACACCGACGGGTGCGGAAAAACGAGCTCTTTAAGACTGTCAATGTCAATCTCCGTCTCAATCATAAGCGCCGCTCCGTAAATTATCTCGGAGGCGTAATTTCCGATCATGTGCACGCCGAGGATTCTGCTGAACTTTTTGTCATACACAACCTTGACTATGCCGTCGCCGCCCTCGTTTTCGGCAACATATCTGCCCGAATATCTCATGGAGAGCGTCACGCACTGTGCGTCAAAGCCCTTCTCCTTCGCCTGCTCAAGGGTATATCCCACGCAGGCGGTCTCGGGGTTCGTGTAGATTACGGAGGGTATGGCGTTGTATCTCATCTCATCCCGTCTGCCGAGAATATTGTTTACCGCAACCTCGCCCTCGCGGTAGGCGGTGTGGGCGAGCATAACCTTGCCGTTTACGTCGCCTGCGGCGTAAACTCCCGCAACGTTCGTCCTCATGCGCGCGTCTGTAACAACTGCGCCCCTGTCAAGCTCAACATTGAGCTTTTCAAGTCCGAAGCCCTGCGTTACCGCGCGTCTGCCGATGGAGCACAGCACCTTGTCCGCAGGCGCTGTCAGCTTTTCACCCTTTGCGTTTTCATAAACAACGGCGCCGTTTTCAACTGCGGTTACTTTGCAGCCGAGCATGAACTTAACGCCCTTCTTCTCATAATTCTTTTTAAGAATTTCCGAAATCTCCGCGTCCGTCGGACCCGCTATCTTTCCGAGCATTTCAACAACCGTAACGTCCGAACCGACGGAGTTGTAGTATGACGCCATCTCAAGCCCGATCACGCCGCCGCCGATAACAACCAGCTTTGCGGGTATTTCAGTCAGATCGAGTATCTCTTTATTCGTCATCACAAAGCCCGTCTCAAGCCCCTCGCGAAGGCCGGGGATGGGTGGCACAACGGGAGCCGAGCCCGTCGCTATAAGCAGGTTTCTGCCGCAGATTTCACGTTCTCCCGCCTTTAAGCAGAAGCCGTCCGCATTCCTGCCCGTAATCTCGCCGTTCTCCGTTATAACGGTAACGCCGAGCTTTTTCATCTTCATTCCGATTCCGCCCACGAGGGTTCTGACAACCCTGTTCTTGCGTTCGATAACCGCGCCCTGATTAATCTGAGCGCCAGTCACCGTAACGCCGTATTGCTCGCCGTGGTTTGCGTAGTCAAAAATCTTTGCGGAATAAAGCAGCGATTTTGAAGGCACGCAACCCTCGTTGAGGCAGACGCCGCCGAGAGCGTTTTTCTCAATAACTGCGGTTTTAAGCCCCGCCGCGGCGGCTTTTTCCGCCGCATTGTAGCCGGCTGGACCTCCGCCGAGCACAACAAGATCATAAAGTTCCATTTATCAGCCCTCCTGTTCCCTGAGGAATGCGGTGAAGTTTTCAAGCGTCGCCTTGAGCTCCGAGAGGAATCTCGAGGCGGGACCGCCGTCAACCGCCCTGTGGTCGTAGGTCAGCGAAAGCCCCATCGCCTGATATGTCTGAATTCCGCCGTTTACCGCCTTAATCTGCGTAGTTATCGTGTTTACGCCGAGTATCGCCGTCTGCGGAACGTTTATAACGGGTGTAAAATGCTCAATTCCGTAAGCGCCGAGATTTGAGACGGTAAATGTTCCGCCCTTTAAATCGTCGGGCAGGGCAGAGCCGTTCCTGCACTTTGCGGCGAGCGCCTTTGCCTCTTCGGAGATTTTGTTGAGCGGCTTTTTGTCGCAGTCAAACAGCGTGGGAACCATAAGCCCCCTGTCCGTGTCAACCGCCACACCCATGTGAACACCGCTGAAATATCTCATAATATCGTTTTCGAGCAGGTGAGCGTTCAAAGCCCTGTGCTCGGGTTTTGCCAGCGTTCTCGAAACAACATAAAGTATCATATCGTTGAGCGTGATGTTGCCGTAGCCCTGAATCTCGCCGGATTTAATTCCCTTGCGGAAGGCGAGAATGTCGGTGGCGTCAAACGAGAGCGTGTGCGTCAGCTGAGCCGCCGTCTGGAGGGATGCGCTCATCTGCTTTGCTATCGTGCGGCGTATTACGCTCATCTTCTCGTCAACATATTCAACTGCGGGCGCCGCGCCTCCGCTCTCTCTGCAGCTCAAGCCCGAGCCCTGAGCCGCCGCAAAAACGTCGCGCTCGATTATTCTGCCGTCGGGTCCCGTGCCGCTGACAAATCTGAGGTTTACCCCTCTCTTTTCCGCAAGCGCCTTCGCCCTGGGCGATGCCTTTATAAAGCCCGTCTGCATAACGGGAGCCGGCGCAGGTGCGCTCTGCTGTGCCGCAGGCGCGGGCGTCTCCTGCTTTGCGGGTGCCGCCTCTTCCTCTTTTTTGTCCGCCGTTCCCGGTCTGAACTCTTCAACGTCCTCGCCGGGTGCGCCTATTACGCACACGTTTGTCATAACGGGCACGTCGGCGTCCTCGCCGAAGAATATCTCAAGCACCGTCCCCGAAACGGGGGCCTCCTGCTCGAGCGTGGATTTGTCCGTCTCGTAGGTGAAAAGAACCTCTCCCTCTTCGACCGTCTCACCCTTGTTCTTCATCCATTTGGTAAGAACGCAGGTCTCAACCGTTATGCCTACATTCGGCATCATTACCGGTGTTGCCATATATATTTCCTCCTGTGCCGCTTCCTTTGTGTAAACGGCATTCCTTATTATTGCGAATTACTGTCCTTTTTTCGGTGCGCCCGTCTTTACCAGACTACCGACGTGCCCGTCTTCTCTGCCGCGTCTTTGATTTTTTCGCACGGCTCCTTTTCGGTTATCAGCACGTCAACGTCGTCAAGCGATGCAAAGGTGTAGGGCATGCTCTTGCCGAATTTTGCCGAATCGCACAGCATAATCACCTTTTTCGCCTTTTTGACAACTGCTCGCTTTAATTCGCACTCGCTGCTGTTGCCTACGGTGAAGCCGTCCTCCTCCGAGAAGGCGGATGCCGCCACAAAGGCGATTTCTATGTTGAAATCCTTGATGAAATCCAGCGACTGCGTTCCCGAAACAGAGAGCGTAACCCTGTTCATAAGTCCGCCCACAAGCGTAACGGAGGGCTTGAATTTCTTTGAGATTTCAACCGCCACGTTCGGTCCGCTCGTGAGAATAAAATACGGCGTGTCGGGCAGAAGCTTTGCAATCATCATACCCGTCGTGCCCGAGTCAAGATAAACCGAGCAGCCCGTCTCAGCGTAGCCCGCCGCCACGGAGGCGATGTGCTCCTTCGCCGCCTTGTTTTTGATTTCGCGTATTTCGTAGATGTCCTCAACTCCGTTGCGGCTGCCCACATATTTGGCACCGCCGCGCACCTTCTGCGCCTCGCCTATGTTTTCGAGGAATTCTATATCTCTCCTGAGCGTCATGCTCGAATAGTCGGGGAACTCCTTTTCAAGGTCGTGCAGCTTTACAAAGCCGTTTTCACGCAGAATCTCAAGAACTCTTTCTCTTCTGTGAACACTCACCGTCTCATCCTCCGTCCTTGTTTTAACAAATTTTTGTGTTAAAATGTGTTATTTTTAACAGTTTAAGTCGATTTTATCACAGTATTTATATTTGTCAATAGTTAATTTATATATGAAATATATAGATTTTGAATTATACATCTTCCCCCTTCTCCTCTCCGTATTTTCTTTTATATAAAGATTTGTTTCCGCTTTTTATTGACATTTTTGCTTTATCAAATATAATTAAAATATATGTCCTCAGGGAGGGGGTTGATATTTATGACAATGTTTGAAAAGGCGGTGGATTTCGCCGTAAAGGCGCACGCCGGGCAGAAGCGCAAAGACGGCGGAATCTACGTTCTGCATCCGTTCGAGGTTGCCGCAATAGCGTCGTCCATGACCAAGGATGAAAATGTCATCTGCGCGGCTCTCCTGCACGACACGGTTGAAGACACCGATGTTACCGCACAGGATATTCTTGAAAACTTCGGGCCCGAAATAGCTCTGCTCGTCGAGCACGAAACCGAAAATAAGCGTCCGGAGATGTCGCCTTCAGAGAGCTGGAAAATCCGCAAGGTCGAAAGTCTGGAGGTGCTCCGCACGGCCGGCACAAACACAAAAATCCTCTGGGTCGCCGACAAGCTCTCCAATATAAGGGCGCTGGCAGGCGATTTTGAAAAAAAAGGCAAGGCGGCGTTCGAAAAATTCAACGTCACCGATGTGTCCGAGCAAAAATGGTATCACCAAACCGTGCTGGAATACACGTCGGAGCTTAAAGACTTCCCCGCATACAGGGAGTATGACCGGCTTTTCCACTTCATATTTGACAATATTTAAGAACGGGAGATAAAAAATGAGCGAAAGTTTAACCGTAAAACTCAGCGGAAGAATCAGTTCTTCAAACGCCCCTCAGGTCGAGGAGGAGTTAAAAAAAGAAATCGGCGCCTTTGACGGCGACCTCACGCTTGATGCGGCGGAACTCGAATACATTTCGAGCGCGGGTCTGCGCGTTGTTCTGCGTATCAAAAAAGACAATCCCTCAACAAAGGTAATCAACTGCTCGCCCGAGGTTTATGATATCTTCGATATGACCGGCTTCACCGAGATGATGGATATCACAAAGGCGTTCCGCAAGCTGAGCATAGACGGCTGCGAGGTTATCGGAGAGGGTGCGAACGGCAAGGTTTACCGCATTGATGAAGACACCGTCGTCAAGGTTTACAAAAACCACGACGCCCTTGATGAAATCAAAAACGAGCGCGAACTTGCCCGCAAGGCGTTCGTTATGGGCGTTCCGACCGCCATCCCCTATGACGTCGTCCATGTGGGCGACCTCTACGGCTCGGTCTTCGAGCTTCTCAACGCAAAATCCTTTGCAAAGCTTATTGCTGCCGACCCCTCAATGACCAAGGATCTCGCAAAGCAGAGCGTTGATATTCTTCACACAATTCACTCAACTCATTTAAAGCCCGGCGAACTGCCCGATAAAAAAGCCGAGGCGGTTGTATGGGCTGAATTCTGCCGCGATTATCTTCCCGAAGATGTCGGCGAAAAGCTCGTCCGCCTCGTAAAAGACGTGCCCGACACGCTCAATATGCTTCACGGCGACTACCACATAAAGAATATAATGAGGCAGAACGGCGAAAACCTGCTTATCGATATGGATACCCTCGCAATGGGTCACCCCGTGTTTGAATTTTCAGCTATCTTTGCGGCATACGTCGGCTTCAGCTGCATCGACCCCGCAAATGTTGAAAAATTCCTCGGCATCCCCCGCGAAAACGCAAAACTCTTCTGGCGCACAACGCTCAGGGCGTATTTTGAAACGGATGACGAAAACGCCCTGCAGTCAATCGAGAATATGTCGGCGATTATCTGCTACGCCCGCATCCTGCGCAGAACAATAAGAAAGGCGAAGGAAGACGAGGATTACAAAGCCCGCCTTGTCGAATTCTGCAAAAACACCCTTTGCGACCTCGTCCCCAAAACCGACAAACTCTTCTTCTGATTCACAAACAAATAATCTTCTGCGGACTCCTCCTCCGGGGGAGTCCTTTGTCATCCTGCCCCACAACCTGACTCCTGACCCCTGAAATCTAATACCTAACCTCCCATTCTGAGCCGAAGACGAAGAATCTCATCTCCCGACGAAGAATCTCTTCCTTGCCTTCCCCTCCGAGGGGAAGGTGGTTGAGCACAGCGAAGCCGGATGAGGTGTCGTCACCGCAGGCGACACCCGCAGGGAACGCCGTCCGGAGTTCCTCATTAGCCTCCCCTTGCAGGGGCGCGGGTGTCCGGTGGACACCTCTGCGAAGCAGAAGCGCCGACCGAGCCGGCAGGCGAGACGGAAGGGTCAAAAACTGCATTTAATCAAAAACCACCTGTCATCCTGAGCGAAGCGATGGATCTCACACACAATCAAAGAATCTCCCGATCGAACTGAACCCGAACAATTAAACCGAATATAAAAGCAACAAAAAATAACGGCAGAGCGCCCGCTCTGCCGTTATTGTATATTTACACAATTTTCAGCCCGCATTTTTGCTCTTTAATATTATTGAAACAAACTAAAAATAATGTTATTATAATAATGTTAATCTTCTGATGAAAGGAAATGACAGCGATGGATTACAAAATGACTCTCACTCCCGAGCAGGAGGCGCTGCTCAACGGTTCAAAGGGCGAGGCGGTCGCAAAGGCGATGAAAACCCTTGTTATGTATGGCGAGGCGTTCGGAGCCGAAAAAATGGTTCCCGTCACAAGCAAAATGGGGCACCTTGTCACAAGCTTCGGTCTCAAGGTTATGAAGCCCGTCTATGACCTGCTCGACACCCTGATTGAAGGCAACGCCCTCTCGGGTCAGAAGTTCTCGGTTGACCCCAAACCGCTTGACAAAAACGTGCCCGCAAGCTTCCTCGAAAACATCGTTTTCAACAAGCTTATGTATTCCATGCAGGGCAGCTACGACGCCCAGCTTGAAAAGCTCGGCCTGCTCAGCAAAGACGCCTACACCTGCGCCTGCTACCTTGACGAGGTCGGCAACAAACCCGAAAAAGGCGAGATTCTTTCGTGGGCGGAATCCTCCGCTGTTGTTTACGCAAACTCCGTTCTCGGCGCAAGATGCAACCGCAACTCCGGCATAATCGAGCTCTTCGGCTCAATCACGGGCTATGTTCCTTATTTCGGCCTGCTCACCGACGAGGGCAGAAAAGCCACCTGGATTGTCGAAGTCAACACAACCAAAAAACCCGAGGCGCAGGTTCTCGGCTCCGCAATCGGCATGAAGGTTATGGAGGATGTCCCCTATGTCAGAGGGCTCGACAAATGGCTCGGCACCGAGCTTGACGGCGATGCCTGCGCTTATCTCAAGGATTTCGGCGCCGCCACCGCTTCAAACGGCGCTGTAGGTCTCTACCATATAGCAAATCTCACTCCCGAGGCGGTCGAACAGGGCGAGTCGCTTATCGCCCCCGACGCAAAGGTCTATGTCATTGATGACGCCGAGCTCGAGCGCGTGCAGAACAACTACCCCGTTATGTGGAAGAATCCCGACGGAAAGCCGCAGCTCTGCTTTGTCGGCTGCCCCCACCTCTCGCTCGCACAGTTAAACGAATGGACCGACAACGTCTCAGCCGCGCTCAAAAAGAACGGGCTCAAAAAAGTCAGCGTTCCCACCGTTTTCACCTCCGCGCCCGGAGTTGTCGAGGCGTTTAACAAAACCCCGAAGGCAAAGGTTCTCAAAGACTGCGGCGTTGTCCTCAGCTACATCTGCCCGCTTATGTATATGAACAACCCGCTTTGCAAATCCAAAAACGTAATCACCTGCTCAAACAAGCTTCGCACCTACACAACCTCGCGCTATTACAGAAGCGAGCAGATTCTGGATATAATCACAAAGGAGGTAAAATAAGATGAAACAGTTTAAAGGACGTCCCGTTGTTGCAGGCAAATGCACCGCTCCCGCCCTTGTTTCACACGGCGGATTCAACACCCTCGCCTCCTTCCAGGGCGCACTCCAGTTCGGCGAAATTCCTGTTCTCGGCAGCAAATACAAGCAGACCGAGTGCGACGACCAGAACAACAAAGACCTCTACCGCAAGCCGATGCTCGGCAAGGCGCTCTGCCTGCCCCAGACCATCGGCTCCACCACCGGCGGAATGGTGCTCTACTGCGCAAAGGCGCTGGGCAAAAGCCCCGCCTGCCTGCTCTTCTCGGAGCACATCGACTCTCTCGCCGCCGCAGGCGCGATTCTTGCCGCCAACTTCTGCGACGAGCCGATGGTAACCGTTGACTGCCTCGGTCAGGAGTTCCTCGATTATGTCAAAGACGGCATGCAGATTACCGTCGATGAAGACGGCACCGTAACCGTTGACTGAAAAGAACCATTACACAACGGAGGTCTTACCAATGTATGAATTCAGACCCGTTCTCGCCTACAGGGCGAACGGCATAAAAAACGTCAGCAACGTCACCGAAAACGACGATTATTCTCTTGAAATGTCGGTTGATGAGGGCAGAATTCTCTGCGTTCTTCACCCCAAAAAGGAGCTTGAGCTCGTCTCGTTTTGCCTCAACGCTAAAAGAACAATGGGCGAAAAGGAGGCGTTTTTCGCAAACGGCTTCCAGTCCTGGTCCACCACCCCCGAGGTTTACAAAAACGACAGGCAGAACGGCATCTCGCCGCTCGCGAATATCAGCCGTTTCACAAAGCACCTCGCCACAATGTCGGGCGACTATCAGTTCTTTGACGATTACCGCAGGCAGGGCGCTTTTCACTCCTGCACCTACACATATTTCAGGAACGGCGACACATTGGAGCTGCTCGGCTCGATGAACGAGCGCACCGGCTACACCGTCTTTGCCATTGATACAAACAAAAGCACCTTCTCAATCGTCAAGGATGTCGAGGGCGCGGTAACATCTGCCGATTACGAGCTTCTCAATGTCGTGCGCTTCTGCGGCGGCTACGACGAGGTTTTTGACGCCTACTTCGGCGGCATGAACCTTCGCAAGCCCGGCATAGAGCACCTGAGCGGCTACACCTCATGGTATAACTACTTCCAGAAAATAGATGAGAAAATAATTCTGCGCGACCTCAACGGTCTTGACAGAGTCAAAGACGCCGTCTCGATTTTCCAGATTGACGACGGCTACGAAACCTTCGTGGGCGACTGGCTCGACGTTGACCCCGAAAAATTCCCCAACGGTATGAAATCCATAGCGGAGAAGGTCCACGAAAAGGGCTATCTCGCAGGCATCTGGGTTGCCCCGTTCTCCGTGCAGAGGGTTTCAAAAACCGCCAAGGAGCACCCCGACTGGCTCATCAGAGACGCAAGCGGCAAGCCCGAATGGGGCTGCTTCGCCTGGGGCGGCGCCTACACAATAGATATGTATAACCCCGAGGTCCGGGAGCACATAAAACACTTCTTCGACGTCATCCTTCACGACTGGGGCTATGATATGGTAAAACTCGACTTCCTCTATTCCGAGGCGATTCACCCGAGAAACGGCAAGTCGAGAGGTCAGATTATGTGCGAGGCGATGGATTTCCTGCGCGAATGCGTCGGCGAAGACAAGCTCTTCCTCGGCTGCGGCGTTCCGCTCGGTCCCTCCTTCGGCGTTGTTGACGCCTGCCGCATAAGCTGCGACGTTGACCTCGTTTACGGCGGCAAGTTCTACAACAAGCTCGGCGTCAACCGCGAGGTTCCCTCGGCGCAAAACGCCATAAACAACTCCATTTTCCGCCGCCATTTAAACGGCAGAGTCTTCTGTAACGACCCAGACGTTTTCTTCCTGCGCGATGACAACCTCACCTTCACAAAAGAGCAGAAATATCTGCTCGGCAAGGTCAACAGTCTTTGCGGCGACGTGCTTTTCGTCAGCGACAATGCGGGCGACTACGGAGATGAAGAGATAAAACTCGTCAGGGAGTTCTTCGCAGGCAGCAAGGCGCAGATTGTCTCCGCTTATCACACAGACAAAGAAGTCATCGAAATTAAATATATCGAAAACGGCGAAAACAAAAAGTTCGTTTTCAACATAAAAACAGGCAAAATCCTGGAGCAGTAATATGAATAAGATTGTTCTCGTAACAGGTGGAACCTCAGGCATAGGCAGAGAGACGGCGCTCGCTCTCATCAAAAAGGGCTGCACCGTCTATGAACTCAGCCGCCGCGAAAAGGGCGTCGGGGGTATGAACCACATCTCCGCCGACGTCACCGACGAGCAGGCGGTCAGAAACGCCGTTGACCTCATTATGCAAAAAGAGGGCAGAATAGATATCGCCGTCAACAATGCGGGCTTCGGCATCTCCGGCGCAATAGAATTCACCTCAACAGAGGACGCAAAACGCCTTTTTGACGTAAACTTCTTCGGTATGGTCAATGTCAACCGCTGCGTTCTCCCGGTTATGAGAAAACAGGGCGGCGGCAGAATAGTCAATTTAAGCAGCGTCGGCGCTCCCGTTGCCCTCCCGTTCCAGGCATATTACTCTGCAACAAAGTCGGCTGTCAACAGCTACACCCTCGCCCTCGCCAATGAGGTGCGCCCCTTCGGCATCACCGTGTGCGCCGTTCAGCCCGGCGACATCAGCACGGGCTTTACCGATGCGCGCGATAAAATAAAAGAAGGCGACGACATCTATGAGGGCAGAATAGAAAAAAGCGTCTCGAGAATGGAGAACGACGAACGAAACGGAATGCCGCCCGAAAAAGCGGGCGCCTTCATCGCGGCAAAAGCCCTTAAAAGCAAGGTCCGCCCGATATATACAATCGGTCTGCAATACAAAACCGTCGTCGCCCTCGTCAAACACCTCCCCACCCCACTCGCCAACCGCATAATCGGCAAACTTTACGCATAATCAGCTAAATAACCCCTTTAAAACCACCCCTGCATAAGCGCAGCCACCCGAAAGTTGCAAAGCAGTTTTCACGCAAAAAAAGAGCCGCATAACAAGGAAGATTTGTAAGAGCGGACTGTTTGTCCGGTAAACAACTCTGACAATGTTATGCGGCTTTTGGTTTAATGTAAAAGCCAATACCGGTTTATGAGTGACTGCCCAATAAACCCCTGAAACATAAAATTTACCCGGCGGTTCAACTAAACCGCCGGGTTTCATAATTTATAAATCCCGATATCCTAAACCCGACTCTGACTCCTTACACCTACCACCTATCACCTAAAATCTAACCCCTGACCTGTCATCCTGAGCGAAGCGAAGGATCTCTTATCGCAGGCGAAGAATCTCCTCCCCCCTCTGCAAATCAAAATCGCCGACCGACCCGGCAGGCGTAACAGTGGCTCGCCGCAGCCGTGACGGAGAGGGTCTCCGTCCATATCTCAATTCCCCTGCAACCGTAGGGGCGAATATCATTCGCCCGCCTTCCCCTTGAGGGGAAGGTGTCAGCGCAGCTGACGGATGAGGTGCAAACGGTAACTTCATTTGAAAAAACTCAAAACAGGGTATGGCGGAGCAGCGAAGCGGGGGACGCGGTAGCGAATGACGGGCCGGGGGACTGTCAGAGCCGCGTGTGCCCTGCGCCCTCAGGCAAGAGCTTGCTCCCGCCGTCGGGAAACGTATAAAATCTCAAAGAAAGGCGGACGACGATATGGCGGCGCAAAAGAATAACAGACCGTCGGGCGATTCGCGCCGTCCGCAAAGACGTACCTCAAGCGGCGGGG
>JAEEGL014095442.1_pt1 | contig 28876 bp, 20 predicted proteins | sample 9134231 | NCBI WGS metagenome assembly JAEEGL01 (sample SAMN16246548, study PRJNA631951) | gut metagenome | biome: gut microbiome; feature: rumen; material: fiber-attached | host: Bos | place: Iran: Karaj | collected 2018-10 | reverse complement strand
CACCCCCGAAAGACCCGACAACAACACCTTCCAGATCTACACCGCCAACGAGCAGGAGAACTTCTCCGTCTTCATCTACGACCGCGCAGGCAGACAGATATTCACCTCCAACGACCTGCACTTCAAGTGGGACGGCAACTCAACCGAGGGCATCAAGTGCCCGCAAGGCACCTACGTCTACGTCATCACCTACCGCCGCCCCGGCACCGAGGACATCGTCACCCAGCGCGGCGCCATCACCCTGATCAGATAGCCTTTAAGGGATGAGCCACCCGGCTTCAAAACATCCATGAAGAACGGTACTGACAAGCTAGAGGTACTGAAAAAATATTGGGGTTACGACTCCTTTCGCCCCCTGCAAGAAGAGATTATCGACTCGCTCTTGCAGGGGCGCGATACGTTAGCGCTCCTGCCCACAGGCGGGGGCAAATCTATCTGCTACCAACTGCCTGCGCTACTACAGGAGGGACTCTGCCTTGTAGTGTCGCCTCTCATCTCGCTAATGAAGGATCAGGTGCAGCAACTCAGTAACCGCGGCATCCCAGCGGCATGCCTTGTTTCGGGTCTCACCGGAATTGAGCAAGAGATACTTTACAACAAGTGTATCCATGGAAAAATCAAGCTGCTATATGTCTCTCCAGAACGACTGGGCCAACAGGTGTTCATAGAACACTACAGGCAGATGAAGGTCTCCTTTATTGCCGTAGACGAGGCCCACTGCATCTCACAATGGGGATATGACTTCCGCCCCTCCTATCTAGAGATAGGCAAGATTAGGGTCTACCACCCAGGTACACCCATCTTAGCCCTGACAGCCACCGCCACACCGCTAGTGGCCAAGGACATCCAACAGCAGCTCCTTTTTAGCTCCTCCAGCCAATGCTTCCAATCTAGTTTCCATCGCCCCAATTTGGCCTACATGGTGTTTCGGGAGACAGACAAGATGGGAAGGCTGGTTCGCATCGCCCGCAATGTAGGAGGGTGCGGCATCGTGTACGTCCGCAACCGTCGACGCACCCGTGAGATTGCTGACCAACTGGCTGCCCTCGGCATAAGCTCCACCTACTACCACGCCGGACTGGAACCCAAAGAGCGCGATAACGCCCAACGACGTTGGATGGAGGGCGAAGTGCAAACCATCGTAGCCACCAATGCTTTCGGCATGGGCATAGACAATCCAAGGGTGCGCTATGTTGTCCATCTGGACATACCCTCCTCTGTGGAAGCCTATTTCCAGGAGGCCGGACGGGCAGGTAGAGACGGCAAGAAGGCGTACGCTGTGATGCTCTACGACGATACCGACCTGGACACCCTGCAACACAATTTCGAGTCCAGCTACCCCACCCCCAAGCGCATAGCCAACATCTACCGTGCTATCTGCAACTACTATCAGTTGCCCATCGGTTCGGGAACAGACTGTACTTTCGACTTCGACTACGAAGCCCTATGTAGCACCTACCGATTAGACGTGCTCGAGTTCTTCAGTGCTGCACGTTTGCTAGAACGCGAGGGCTTGATTGCCCTCCCAGAGCCAGACGAGTCCCAGTCGCGCGTATACATCCCCACCAATCGTGAAGAGATATACAGATTCCAAGTCAACCAACCCCGATACAGCGACCTAGTGGCCCTGTTGCTGCGTATGTATGGAGGACTGTTCAGCGACTTTGTTCCAATCTCCGAGAAAGCCCTTGCCCGACGGTTGTACTACGAGCCACAACAGATAGTCAACATGTTGCTACATATTGATGCACTCGGAGCTATAATGTACCGCCCCCGCCATACGCGGCCACAGATAGTCTTCACCTCGCCTCGCATCGATGCCAACAACCTTTACCTCACCGAGAGCAACTACAACCAACTGAAACAACATGCCACAGAACGTATTGAAGCCATTCGTCATTACGTCCTCAGCGACCAAGCATGCCGGAGCCAGATGCTACTTGACTATTTTGGCGAGACAGGTTCACTCCCCTGCGGACACTGCGACTATTGCCTACAGCACAAGAAGACCGAATCCGACCACATCAAGTCACTACGAGACAGACTGCTACTTCTTTTGAAGGAGAAACCTTGCCGGGCAGAAGAGCTTATAGACCTAGTGGGAGATATTGACGAGGAGAAGGTACGCCAACAACTACGCGAGCTGGTTGACCAGCACCTTGTGTCAATCGACGCTATGCTCCGATTCAGTCTCCGAGACACACAAGAGGCTTGAGAATTGGGTTCAAAATGACACTTCAAAAAAAAACAAACGTCCGCGACCCCCTAGGGTTACGGACGTTTGCATAAAGACTCTTTCTATAGCCTATTCGACAGGAATATCGGTATTGACATTACGACTTCCGAAGAGGGCATAAAAGAGAATATAGACAAAGCCCAGAATGACTAACCAGTAGCTACCCACGAAGCCAATTCCGTCAGCAAGCATATTCTGGAAGAAAGGCAGGATACCACCACCGCAGACCAAGGTCATAAAAATGCCGCTAGCCATGGGTGTATATTTGCCCAAGCCCTCGGTCGAGAGGTTGAAGACGGCACCCCACATCACCGATGTGCATAAGCCGCACAGGGTGGCGAAGGCAATCTTCAACGGCACATCGGCACCATGCAGGTGAATGGTGGACGTGGTGGGAATAAAGATAAGGCACAACAGGAAGCAGATGGCTATGATGGCGGTGGTGGAAAGCATAGTCCTCGAAGAGACCTTGCCACCCAGCACGCCACCGATGAAGCGCCCGCAGAGCATCAGGAACCAGTATGCACCAATGAACCAGCCTGCCAAGTCGGCACCCAGTCCAAGACCGCCGCCCGAGGTGGCGGTAGTCATGTAGAGGTTGGCAGTATTGGGAATACCTACCTCAACCCCCACATAGAAGAAGATGGCGATAGCACCCAGCACGAAATGACGGAAACTCAGAGGAGAATGAGTGTCGCGGGTTTTTGCGGCACGCATCTCGCGGGTTTCGAGATGGGGCTCGGGAATCTTGGTGAGCACAATGACCACAAATGCAACTGCGAAGATAGCCATGGCAATAATCATGGCAGGGGCGGCGTCGCTAACGTTGGCCTTATCGACGGCACCACCGATGAGGTAGCCCAGCAAAATGGGTGCAAGGGTGCCACCTGTAGAGTTGAGAGTACCACCCCACTGGATCAGCTGATTGCCACGGTTACCACCTCCGCCCAAGGTGTTCAGCATGGGGTTGACCACGATATTGAGCAGGCACATGGAAAAACCAGCCACCAAAGCGCCTATCACATAGACGGCAAAGCTGCCGGCATAGCCCGATAGGAACTGTATGCCAACGCCAATAAAACCAACGGTGACGGCAAGGAGTGAGGTGAACTTATATCCCTTACGACGCAGGATGATGCCCGCGGGGATGCCCATACAGGCGTAAGCAATGAAGTTGGCAAGGGTACCCAACTGGGCGATAGCGTTGCTAGTGCCGAACTGGTTCTTGACGATGACACCCATCGACCCGGCAAAGTTAGTGACGAATGCTATCATAAAGAATAGCAAGAACATCACAATAATGGGGATTGTGTAGTTTTGTTTCTTTTCCATGATGTTATAAGAATATTAATTATTAGTCGTAATGGCTAGTGGGTGACCACCTTGCGAATGGCTCGATTGTCGTATCTCACCACATAGACACCAGCAGCCGGCAGGGATATGGAAATGGCCTGATGATTGTCGGAGCCGTACACTTGGCGTCCCAGGGCATCGTAAACAAAGATGCTATGGCCTTCGGCACCACGGACGAAAAGAGTCCGTCCCTCGACATACATCACCACGTTGTCGGGTATAGCGTTGTCAATACCCACCTCGCCTTCGGCAAAGGTGGCACGAATAGTCTGATCACCCTTCACATAGAAGGTCCTGGGATTCTCGATATTATTATCACTCCACTTTTCAAAATGATAGCCTTCCTTAGGAGTGGCAACTAGGGTTGCCCCTTCGCCATAATGGTACAATCCGCCACCCGTGGCAGTTCCCCACTTTCTGTTGTTGGAAGAGACGTTGAGCGTATACTCCGATGCGTCATACGGCAAGTATGCACGCAACATCCAGGTAGCCCTGATACCCTCGTTGGCGAGAGGTCCCCAGATGATTCCATTGTCGGAATACCAAGCTCCAGCATCATTACCGCACCAGGCTGAGGCGCAGGCAGGTGCCCCACTGCCCGAGAAGTTGAGCGTTATCCAAAGGGGCTTGCTGTAATCAAGAGCCAGCAACGAATCCAGCCTTTGTTCCACCCAACGGTAACGGGACTGACGATTCAGGTAAAACGTCTTGGTGTAGACCAGATTGATATGCTTGGGGAAATCGCCCTGATGCACGTTGAGGGTGAGATTGCCCGTCTGCACATTATAGAATTTGATACTCTCGAGCGAGGTATGTCCCACCAAATTAGAAACGGGAATACAAATACCCCAATGGGTCCCGTCCTCACCACCATAAGCCGAGGCATAAGTGCCATTATCGTAATGCAGGGTATCTCTTCCCAAATCATCAAAACGGGCTGTGAGGGTACGGTCGGCAAGGACTGTAAGCGTGCGCGGATTGGTAACCGAGCCATCATTCCATCGGGTGAAACGATAGCCCTCATTAGCTAAAGCTGTGAGCGACAAACTCTCGCCAAAAGCAACGCTATCGCTAATTCCCTCCACACTGCCTCGAGTAGTATCGTTGATGGTCACATCGACGCTGAAGTTGATAGGATCGAGTCCGCCCGTGTCCTGACACGGATGGACTATGACAAAAGTGTCGCCATCACTAATGGCGGTACCCGTCACGTGGTTGAGCAACACCACTCCCGATCCATTCTCCACAAAGAAACTACATGCCGCGTCGTTTGCCCCCCTGTGCCAGATAGCCAACACCGTGTCGGGGCAAACCGAATATTGCAGAATACTATACGACCCGTCTGCCATGGTCATCTCACCAAAGACAGCTCCAGAGGTAGAGGCTAAAGTAAGTCGGGCCCCGTTCCAGCCATCGCCACTCCTGTCGTAGGCCCCCACGGTGAGGGTACACATATCTTCTGTAGCGCATGTAAGTTGTTGCACCGGTATTTCAAGTGTATTACTACCCTGAACTACAGTAAGGATACCCGTCCGATCGTGACCACTATTGTTTGCGAAAGCCGTGACAGTCACATTGGTAGTAGCTCCGTTTCCACTACCGGAAAGGTAGACTGGATTGTTATAAAACCAAGAATCGCTGCTGGTGAAAACACAACTGGCCGTATCACCATAGTTGCTGGTGATAGCAATTATCTGCGAACCACCAGCTGCTGGGAAAGAGAGTGTAGTAGGGTTGGCGCCCAGACGCGGCTGGGGCTTCACACCGACTAGAATCTGATTGGAGTAATTGAAGGTGTTGGAGGTGTTGGTTCCCACGCCGCCACCACCAGGATTGAGCGCGCCCACTGCATAATAGCCGTTGTAAGAGCCACCCCAACCCCAATTGACATGGAACTGGTTGCTGCTATTGTAGCCGTCGAACACGAAGGCGTGTCCGGCAGAATTGTCATATCCAGCATATAGGACCGGTCGACCTGCATCCAACTCGTCTTTGAGCATCTGCACCCACTGACCATCGGTATACTCACTACGGTAGGCGCCATGCAAGGAGTTGGAATAGCCAAAGAATGATTTCAGCGCATTCTGTGCCGAAGCGCCATATCCGTAGCCCACCAAGCTTGCACCGCTACCATCGGGCTCATAGTTCATCTCCACAGCGACGCCCACATGGTAGCTCAACAAAGCCACCGCATGGATTTCCTGCTCTGTGCTAGAGCTAGAAATTGAGTTGGGCATGTGTGCCCAGTCGTAATAGGTGGTATCGAATTGGGCCGACAACGTGCCATATGAGGTATTATAGTAGTGGTAGCCAGTACCTCTGACCGGATGGTTCCAATATTTCATCACCTGCGCCACAGCAGTAGCCACACAACCTGCAGGGCATCCCTGAGGGCAGTAATAGTTGTAATAAGGACTCTGGTTCCAACGGGTAGTAAGCATGGCAGGCACCATGTTGCCACTCTTGGGTTGTTGCCATTCGCCTGCCAGCAGGCGGTTCCACTGCTGTGCAATATAGTCTGCCAGCAGAATATCCTCGTTGAGCAAGGTGCCGGCTGCCAATGCAGCTATCTCACCTTCATACTGCCCAAGCCAAAAACGGGTCTCGGGACCCATGTCACCTACCACCTCGTCGGTGCCGTAGGCTAAGATGGGGCAGGCACGATCGTCGGCTGCCACTATCACAAAACCTTCTGACTGGTTGACATGGAAGACATACAGATGGTTGAAAGGAACTTCCTCCACCAGTTCAATATTGGCAACCTTGTGGGTCAACCCTTTCCAGAAATTCTCAGCCACACGTTGGGCTGTACGGGAATTGACAGGTGCCGCCATTATGCTGCTCAGCCCTATCATCATAATCAGGAACAAACTAATTCTCTTCATTGTATTATGCTTTATATTATATGCAATATTATATTTCATCCTGTTCATTGGAAAGTGGCACACAGGTAAAACCCGCATGCCACCTACCAAAAAGAAGTGTGAGACATCTACATTAATATTAACCCTTTAATGCCTCTGAGCCACTTACAATTTCTATAATCTCGTTGGTGATGGCTGCCTGTCGAGCCTTATTGTAGCTCAGGCGCAATTCCTTGAGCAACTCTGTTGCATTGTCGGTAGCCTTCTGCATCGCATTCATGCGTGCTCCATGCTCCGAGGCAAGCGAATCCAGCACCACCCTGTAGAACTGCGACCGAAGCGTGAGGGGGATAATCTCAGCCAATATCGCCTCTTTCGATGGCTCAAAGATATAGTCGTTAGCCATCTGTTTCACGGCTGTGTTGCCTTTTCCGCTGGCACTATTGGCCACAACCGGAAGGAACTGCTCAGTCATCAATATCTGAACCAAAGAGTTTTTGAACTGGTTATATATCAGCTCTACACGATCGTACTTCTTGTCGCAATACTGCTGTAGTATATCGTCCGCCAAAGTAGCGATTGCATCAAACGAGGCATTGTCCAACAACTCATCGTAGCTGCCGACGATATTGTCGAAACGTTTGCCAAAAAACTCGGTGCAACGCTTACCGATAGTCATCATGCTCAGATGGGCAGGCTGTTCGGCCGTGGCGTTGGCCTTATAGTACTCTATCCGAGCCTGTGCCTGCTTGATAACGTTGCTATTAAAGGCTCCACACAGACCCTTGTTGGAAGTCACCACTACCAACAGCACATTCTCCAACTTGCGCACCTCGTGGTATGGGGTCAGCACACCATCACCCGTATCGATATCCGACACGATGTCGCCCAATTGGTTGGCATAGGGTCTCATACCAATGATGGCATTTTGCGCACGGCGGAACTTGGCAGCCGACACCATCTTCATGGCCGAAGTAATCTGCTGCGTGGAACTGACCGATGCAATGCGGGTACGGACTTCTTTTAGATTTGCCATATCGTTATTATTTAGCGCAGAGGCAGTGGGTGCGACAGGAGTGCCATCGCACCCCACCCTGCGTATGCATTACTTACTTTGCGTACTTGCCGGCCATGTCGAGTGCCACGTTCTTCAATGTCTCCAAATCCTGGTCTTCCAGCTTTCCTTTGCGCAGGTTTTCGAGGATAGAGGCATGGTTCTGGTGCAAGAAGAAGAGAAACTCGGTCTCGAAGTTATGCACTTGGTCGACTGGCACCTTCTGCAGCAAACCTTTGGTACCGCAGTAGATAATGGCCACCTGGTCTTCCACAGCCATAGGCGTATACTGGGGCTGCTTGAGGATTTCCACGTTGCGAGCACCCTTGTCGAGCACTGCCTTCGTAGCAGCATCCAAGTCTGAACCGAACTTGGAGAAAGCCTCCAGCTCACGATACTGAGCCTGGTCGAGTTTCAACGTACCAGCAATCTTCTTCATCGACTTAATCTGTGCCTTACCACCCACGCGCGACACCGAGATACCCACATTGATAGCGGGACGGATACCCGAGTTGAACAAGTTGGTCTCCAAGAATATCTGGCCGTCAGTAATCGAAATCACATTGGTGGGAATATAGGCAGACACGTCACCGGCCTGAGTCTCGATGATTGGGAGTGCGGTCAACGAGCCACCACCCTTCACCTTGTCCTTCAAGCAGGCAGGCAAGTCGTTCATCTGGCGGGCAATTTCGTCGCTCTGGATGATGCGGGCAGCACGCTCTAGTAGGCGGCTGTGCAGGTAGAACACATCGCCCGGGTAAGCCTCACGTCCCGGCGGGCGACGCAGCAGCAGCGAGACTTCACGGTAAGCGACAGCCTGCTTGCTCAAGTCGTCGTAAATCACCAGGGCATTACGTCCCGTGTCGCGGAAATACTCACCGATAGCGGCACCAGCGAAGGGAGCATAGAACTGCATGGCAGCGGGGTCGGAAGCCGTAGCTGCCACCACGATAGTATAGGCCATTGCACCTTTCTCCTCCAAATTCTTCACCAGATTGGCTACTGTCGAACCTTTCTGTCCACAAGCCACATAAATACAATACACCGGGTCGCCGGCATCATAGAAATTCTTCTGGTTGATAATCGTGTCGATGGCAATAGCCGTCTTACCCGTCTGGCGGTCGCCAATGATCAGCTCACGCTGTCCGCGACCGATAGGAATCATGGAGTCGATAGCCTTGATACCCGTCTGCAGGGGCTGTTCCACTGGCTGACGGAAGATAACGCCGGGAGCCTTACGCTCGATAGGCATTTCGAAAAGCTCACCCTCGACAGGACCTTTACCGTCGATGGGTTGGCCGATGGTGTTGATGACACGGCCCACCAAGCCTTCACCCACCTTGATGGAGGCAATACGCTTGGTGCGCTTCACGGTGTCGCCCTCGTTGATGGTGCTGGCCTCGGCCAACATCACCACACCCACGTTGTCCTCTTCCAGGTTCTGGACAATGCCCTGTTCGCCTGTGGAGAACTCCACCAGCTCGCCCGACTGGGCGTTGTTGAGGCCGTACACACGGGCGATACCGTCACCGACAGTAAGCACCGTGCCCACCTCTTCCAGCGCCACGTCGAGGTCGACGTCCGCCAACTGTTTCTTCAGAATTGCCGATACTTCGGCAGGTTTAATTTCTGACATATATTATCCTTTTATTTGTTGTTTTCCAAAAATGAGAATCCTTTCTTGCACAATGGCTGTCGCGCGATGCTCCTTTCCTCTCCTTACAACTTGCTCTCGTACACATTCTCGCCAAACGCGTGGCGCAACTTCATCAGATAGGTACTGATACGGGCATCATACATGGTGTTGTCGAACTCCATAGCCATGCCTCCGATAATCTTCGGGTCGGTCTTGGCCACCAGCTCCACCTGCTTATGCGTATAGTCGGCTATCACCTTTGTGGCCAAGGCACGAGTCTCCTCGTCTACCGGTTGGGCAGTGGTAATCTGCGACAAGACGATGCCGCGGCTCTCGCGATAGAGGTCGAGATAGGCGGCACTGATACCCTTCAAATTCACCGAACGCTTCTTCTGAGCCACAAACTGAATGAAAGCCATCGTGGTCTTGCACACATGCGCCCCAAAGATATCACTCACTATCGCCACCTTCTTCGACGCCTTCACCTCAGGATTGCGGAACACGGTGTTCAGCATGTGATTCTCAGCACACACACTATTCACCAGTCGCATATCCTCCGCCACACGATCCTGCTCCTGCATCTCGTCGGCAAGCATAAACAGCGCCTTGGCATAATTAATATTGATTCTATAATCTTGCATAAATCCTAACTTTTAAATTGAGAATCGAAAACACCTTTCTCAATTCTCAACTCTCAATTCTCAATTCAAGTGGGCGTTTTCAAGCTCGCGCTGAATCAGGCTGTCGGCCTTCTGACGGTCGCTCAGTTCAGCTTTCATCAACTTTTCCGCAATATCAATTGAGAGCGATGCAATCTGGTTCTTCAGGTCGTGCATAGCCTTCAGTTTCTCGTAATTGATATTCTCGCGAGCACTTTCCACGATGCGGTCGGCCTCTTCGGTAGCCTTTAAGCGGGCATCCTCGACAATCTTCTCACTCGTCAAACGGGCATTGCGAAGAATCTCATCGCGCTCTGCCTTGGCCTGACGCAGCAAGTCGTCGTTGTTTGCCACCAGCTGCTTCATCTCCTCGCGAGCCTTCTCGGCAGCATTCAGCGAGTCCGCAATCGCCTCCTCGCGCTTCTTCAAAGCCTTAAGCAACATGGGCCAGCCCCATTTACCGAGTATAAACACCAGGACGCCAAACGACACAAGCATCCATACGAACGTACCCAGACCAGGATTAATTAACGGATTGTTCATCTAAGTTATCTTTAGTTTGTTGTTTCAATACAAAGAATTGTTAAGCTTTTTAGAGTAGGGCGTTGGCGCCAATCGCGCCAACACCCTATTCCTTTCGTCGGCACGCTACTTGAGGACAACCAGCAAGCAGACAACCACTGCGAAGAAGGCAACACCTTCAACCAGAGCGGCGGCGATAATCATGGTCGAACGGATGTCGCCGCCCGCCTCGGGCTGGCGTGCCATGCCTTCCATGGCGCCCTGACCAATCTTACCAATGCCAAGACCCGCACCGATGGTAGCAAGGCCGGCTCCGACGGCTGCACCAAAATAACCCCAGGCCATTTGAGCAGCTGCTTGTAACAAAATGAGTAATGACATAGTTTTGAATTTTATGTTTGTAAATGAGTTTATTTTCTTATCTTACAGTTCTATACATAATAAACAACCTCTTCTTGCACACACTCAAATGAGAAAACAAAATTAGACTTTTTTTTTTATCTACGCAAGTTTTTAACACTTAAAATCGAAAAAAAACTACTAACCGCCTAATTCTCAACAACACAATTTCCAAGTCGACACATTTTTTCGACTATTCCCACAGCCACTGCCCATGACGGCAAAAACCGCCCTCTCCCCCACATCCTGCTTTCCAACCGAATCTCTCTTATTTACCCACCTGCTCCCACCCTCACAAGGGACTATTGGAGGGAACGGCCGTAATATGAGAGAGCAAGACTACGAGTTTCGGGGTCAAGATAGTCTAGCCCGCGATCCATGCTTCCCAACGCCATATCAATAGAGGGATCTGCAGCCCGTGCTACTGCAAGGGCTGAATCGATGTCGGAGACGGCCGATTTCCATTCGACCAATTCGGGGTCATCGGAGACTGGTAGTGGTTTGGCGTACAATCCTTTCAGTATCTCGTAGACATGATAGCAAGCAAGCGGATAATGGTATTTGTTGGCCATAACCAAGGCATAGGGTAAGCACCTGTCGACCGAGCCTTCGTCTAGATAGTGCTGATAGAACTGGTTATAGGCTACCGTGTCGCCCTCATAAAGGATATGAGTGATGAGAGCCTCCTCATCAAAGGCAGGACGTAAGGGCGTAAACGAGGCAGAATGGTCGCAAGATGCAAGCACCAACACCCCGACCAAGGCAGACAGGCACACGACAAGTTTCATACCGCGTCCTCCAGCGACGAAAGCGACATTAGTTCCTTATAGAGCCGTGCTACAGGAAGGCCCATGACGTTGTAGTAACAACCCTCGATTCTTTCGATGCCCACCATCCCAATCCATTCCTGAATGCCATAGGCACCTGCCTTGTCGAAGGGCCGATAGGTGTCGACATAGTAGGCTATTTCGGAATCAGTAAGCTGGCGGAAATGCACATGGGTACACTCGGTGAAGGATGTGCTGCGTTGGGCTGTACGTAGAGAGACGCCAGTATAGACCTGGTGCGCTCTTCCTGAGAGACGACGGAGCATGTCGAGAGCCTCGTCGCGACTGTGAGGTTTGCCCATCGGCTGGTCCTCGAGGACCACCACCGTGTCGGCCGTCACCAGCACCTCATCGTCGGCGAGAGGAGCAGTGTAGCCATCGGCCTTGAGGCATGCCAATGCCTCCGCCATCTGGCTGGCTGGCAGCGAATCAGAGAGGGTCTCCTCCACATTAACGTCAACAATCGTGAGCGGTAGGCGCAACTGCTCGAGCAGTTGGCGCCGCCGAGGGGATTTAGAAGCTAATAGAAGCCACATTAGCGTTTCTCCTGCTTCTTGACGGTATTGTCCTGAATGGAAGTCATCTTGCCTTCCTTGAATTGAGACACCACGCCTTCCTTACCTGTGCGGTCGTACCACACCCACTTGCCTTCTTTCTTGCCGTTGACAAATTGACCAACCTCCTCGGGCGAACCAGCAGTGTTGTAGCGGGCATACTTGCCGTGACGCACGCCATCGACATAGTTCTCAGAGATTTCGACCTTGCCGTTGGGATGATAACGGACAGTTGCACCATGTTGCAGGTCATTGCGATAGTTCATTTCATAGCGGACACTTCCATCATCATATACTCCACGCCATAGACCCTCTTTCTTACCGTTGTGGAAGCTGCCGGTGTAGTCGAGCTTGCCATCCTCGTACCAAGCGGTCCAGGTACCTTCCTCCTTGTCGTTGACATACTGGCCTTCGTGCAATTTCTGGCCGCTTTCATACCAAGTGGTCCAAAGGCCCTGTTTGTAGCCGTTATTGTACTGACCTTCGCGCCACTTCTCGCCAGTCTCGTAAAAGTAGGTCCAAGTGCCAGTCTCGTTACCGTCGGTATAGTGACCACGAATGCCGAGGTTGCCATTGGTACGCCAATAGAAGAGCCATTCGCCCTCCTGCTCGCCCTGCACTAAGCGTCCTTCTTGATCCTTCTTGCCTGTGGGTGTGTACCATACGGCAGGACCTTCGAGTTCGTCGTCGACATAAGTACCCTCAAATTTGAGGGCACCATTCTCATGCCATTCACGGGTCTTGCCCTCACGTACACCGTCGACATAGGGCACCTCGTCCTTCTTTTGGCCGTTGGCATACCATGAAACAAACATACCCTCTTTCTTGCCATTTACTACGGGCACCTCGCTCTGCTTAGCGCCATTGGCATACCAAGTGCGGCTGGTACCGTTGCCACTCATCACCATCTCTTCATGTTTGGTACCGTCATTGTAGAATGTGCGCCAAACGCCCACCTTGTGACCCTGGTTGTCGTATTTTCCCTGACGGAACACTTTTCCGTTAGGATGCCACCAGGTCCAACTGCCAATGTGCACGCTATCGTCGTTCAGTGTGCCAGAGACATACATCTGGTCGGGATGGGTGACGTAGGCTTCCTCATAATGGATTTGGGCAGCTGCCACACCAGTCATCAGGCAGCATAAGGCAAAAAAGAGAATCTTATTCATAATGATATTTACTGATTATTGATTAAGAGAGATTGTTCTAGGTATTAAGGTTAAGCAGCCATTGTGGTGATGCCCTGGCAATGGGCAACGCCATGCAGGTGATAGGGTTATCGGGTCGCCATGTCGGTGTAGACGAAGTCGATTCGGATGGGATTGTCGGTATCGGTGCCGTTCAGGATGGTGCGGAAACCCGATGAACGGCGAGCGTCGATGATCAGTTCGGTACCATAGTCTTGGCCAGTACGCATCAATTCCTGTAGATGGCGAGAGACACGCAACCGATAGCAATGCTTGTCGCGATGGTAGTAGCCGTCGAAGCCCGTATATGTATAATTGTTGGTCAGCACATTGGCATCGGTCACATAGGTAAGGCTGCCATCAGCTCCACGTTTCATAGCAAGGATTCGGACGGGTGTCTGGGAGTCGGCAGTGTCGTAGACCGGCAGCAAGAGTTCGGCATAGTGGATGATGGCTGTAGGATGCTGGGCATAGAAACGGTTGAGGAAGGGTTGCAAACTGATACGCACGCGAGTACCACCCAACGGCTCGAGATAGAGGCGTTGGTTGCCTGGGAGGGTGTCTTTCTTGTTTTGTTCAAAAAGAGCCAACGGGGTGCCGGCATAGTTGTGAGTGATATACATGCTATGGGCAGCCTCGCCATTGATGATAAACTCAAACTCGCGAGCATTAGTGTCAACATCCGGATTGTGGTAATAGACGGTAAGACGAGTGCTCGTGGCAGCCAGATTGACAGTCACTAGTTGCTGGCTCCCAGCTGCCAGACGCAGGGCGAAACCCTTGGTCTGCTCTACAAAGTCTGCTGGGGACGGGCTTTCGCGTTGCAACACAGGATAGACAGTGGGGCGGAGCGGGAGGCGGATGCTGTCGGCAACGAAAGAGACTATGCTGTCGAAGAAGCAGGTGCTGCTCTCGGGCAATTGGTTGGTGGAGATGTAGGCACTATCGGAACGGAGTGGTTCGGCCAGTTGGTTAATGACAATATGCAGGGGGATAGGTGTTGAGTCTGTACGGGCAGGAAAGACCGTGTCGATGACGAGGGTCATCACAACCGAGTCAATCTGAACGGACTGGGTGATGCGGACGCCGTCCTCAGGGATGGTAATTTGGGAGTAAAGTACTGCCTCCACGTCTCCAAAATTGGCATCAGAATAATTACCAAACACAGCGGCTGTAAAACCGGCCGTGAGGAGGGAATCGTCGTAAAGCGTGCAAGCGGTGACGTAGGCGGTGTCGCGAACACCATTATAGACGGTGAATGGGTCTTGCAGATTGACACCCAAGTCGGATTCTTCCTCGGTGCAGGCACAAGGAACCAGCAGGAGAAGAAGTGCTAACGGGAAAAGGAGTTTCTTACGATTCATGAGATAATTGTTGCGCTAGTTATTGATGGCACTACCACAGAGTGTCTCATAGAGCTTGTTAATCTTGGTATAAAATTCAGTGCGGTCGGGGTTGTAGTCCAGCACATGGCGTTTGTTTTCCTTGGCAAACTGAATCAGCTCGGGGTTGACGTTGGGAGAAGAAATCACGATGCCATTGGCATAGGTGATAGCAGCCTTCATAAGCGTCATATAGTCCAAGTTCTGATAGAGACGGAGGTCCTTTGCGGTGGCGCCGTCGGCACGCATTTTTTTCTCCATTTCGTCGGGGAATTTGCCTTTGAAGGACTCCTCGGTGAGGGAGAAGACGGTGCGAGTGCCGCTGAAGAAAGCGTTCTCTTTGTTGATACGCCTCAGATAGAAGGGCACCATGCCGCTGAACCAGCCTGAGAAATGAATCAGATGGGGTTGCCACGCCAGTTTGCGCACAGCCTCAAGGGTACCGCGGCCGAAGAAGAGGATGCGCTCGTCGTTGGCAGGCAGCAGAAATCCATTCTCATCGAAAGAACTACCGAAACGAGTAAAATACTCTTCGTTATCAATAAAATAAACTTGAAGGCGAGCCGAGGGCAGAGAACCGACTTTAATGATCAACTGATGGTCGCAGTTGTTCACAATCAGATTCATACCCGAAAGGCGAATCACCTCGTGGAGTTGATGCTTGCGCTCGTTGATGTCATAGAACCGAGGCATAAAGACACGGATCTCGCGTCCCAATTCCTGGGTAAACTGAGACAGATGTCGTGTCAACAACGAGGCATCATCCTCTTCTGAAAAAGGTGCAACGCCCTGACTTACATACAATATCCTTCCTTTCGCCATAGTAATGAGAAATATAATATTAAATTGCAAAGATACGATTTTTTTTCTAATTAGTTAGTTTTTTACGACAAAAAAACTTTTGCCAGACACCTATGGCAACACCTTTTTCGACTCATAATAGGGCTATTATTTAGCGTCTTCGAAGTGTTGTAGGAAGGCTTATCAACCAATTGTTGATAAGATGAAATGTTAAAGATTTTTGCGTGTCTATTTTTTTTGTACTTTTGCAATATGGTACAAAATATGTCAGAAGAAGAAATGTCGCTGTTAGCCAGGGCAGAACGCTATTGTGCAAATGAAGAGCAATGCCGTACATCGGTCAGAAAGAAGCTATGCGACTGGGGTGCCTCGATGGACGCATCGGGCAAAATCGTAAACCGCCTTATCGACCAGGGGTTCATTGACGAGCGCCGCTACGCCCGTGCCTATGTCTCCGCCAAGCTCCGTACCCAAAAATGGGGACGCCTGAAGGTGGTCTACCAACTGCGTTCAAAACAGGTGCCGCCGAAGTTTATCACTGAGGCACTTGCCGAAATTCCCGATGAGGAGTATCGAAACATCATGCTGGACGTAGCAAACATGAAGTGGGGGTCGTACGACACGAACGAGCCCACCTCCAAGCGCCGCTCCAAATTGGTCACTTTCCTTGCCTCTCGTGGATTCGAGTCGCCTGAGATTCAGTCTATGCTCGTCGACCACTTCACAGAATAAGTAAGTGAGGTTGTGACGACGGCGACCTCCTATTTTGAGGGGGTCTTAAAATGCACAGTGAGGGCATCCTGTTCCCGTAGCCCGAAATATTGTTCTGCCGAATATTGGCGGAGAGCAATTTGTAGGTAGCCTGTGGTAGACACCGTGAGGAGCAGAGAGGTACGACCGCTCCCTGAAGTGTTTGCATCCGAGTAGCTGTCTACCACTTTTGTAATCAGGTATCCGTGTACGTTCATCTCGAATTCTCTTCCTGCCTGAATATCTTTAAACTCCTTGTACGTGATATTAAGAATGGCATTGCCGTAATTGTCAATATAGGAGACATAAATCTTAAGTACTTCGTTCCGAAAGATTGGGCAAATAGGCATATAAGGCAGAAAACCATCCAACGGAGTGCCTATGTCACTTAACTCGGCACCCGAAGCAAGCATGGCTGCCACCGGACAGAAGATATCGTAGGCGGCAAAGGTTTGGGAAGACCTCTTCTCGAATCGACTCACGTCGATAGCCACGGCATGGCTGGCATCCTCACCAAATATAGCACATGGCAACCCATTGTCCACACAAATGAAGTACTGACCCTTATGACGTACTACAATGTAAGGGCGTTTATCATTAGATGCTGTGGCATCAATAATGTGTATGGTCCCCTCAGGAAAGCCCATGCAGGCATAACGCGTCACAAAGATGGCCCTAGAGAGTTGGAAGGGCTCCAGGCCGTGAGTGATATCGACCACCCGAACATTGGGGATATCTGAATAAAGCCGACCTTTTGCCATGCCGACAAAAAAATCGGAGGGACCCCAATCGGTTGTGAGCGTTATAATAGGAGAATCCATACAACTACGTGGTTTTTGTTGGTTTAGTGCGAGGGAGATGGTTAATTCCAATGTGCAAAGGTACATATTTTTTGTCAATTGCTGAAAAAAATGTATCTTTGTAATCTTGTCGAATTATCAATCTCGACACTAATCATTGTTTAACCAATCACTTACACAATACATGTCACTATTATCGATTCGCAATTTGCACGCTTCTATTGGCGATAAGGAGATTCTGAAAGGAGTGAACCTCGAAATCAATTATGGCGAAGTCCATTCCATCATGGGCCCCAACGGGAACGGGAAGAGCACCCTCGCTGGCATCATCGCGGGCAATACTAAATACACCGTCACCCAAGGAGAGGTAATATACAAAGGCAAGAATATCTTGGATATGCCTGTTGATATGCGTGCCGCAGAAGGCATTTTCCTCGGCTTCCAATACCCCGTAGAAATACCCGGAGTAAGCATCACCAACTTTATGCGTACTGCCGTGAATGAGCAGCGCAAATACCGTGGCCTCGACCCGCTTTCCAGCTCCGCATTCATGAAATTAATGGATGAAAAGAAGAAAGTGGTGGAGATGACCACCAACCTTGCCAACCGCTCGGTAAACGAAGGCTTTAGCGGTGGAGAAAAGAAGAAGAATGAAATATTCCAGATGGCAATGCTCGACCCCACCCTCGCCATTCTCGACGAGACCGACTCGGGCCTCGACATTGATGCCTTGCGCATCGTGGCCACTGGGGTCAACAAACTGCGCCGCCCAGACAATGCCACTGTGGTTATCACCCACTACCAACGTCTGCTTGACTATATAGTGCCCGACTTTGTTCATGTGCTCTACGAGGGACGGATTGTAAAAACTGGTCCCAAGGAATTGGCACTGGAACTAGAGGAGAAAGGCTATGATTGGATTCGCGAGGAACTAGAAGGAAAGGAGTAACCCTGCCATGATTCGTAAAGACCAACTGCCCAACATCTGGGGCGATGACTTCAAGGCTGGCACCAGTTCGCTCCAAACGACCGTTGCGGCCACAGACAAGCCCTGCAAGATTGTCCTCCACGACAAGGAAAGCAGGAATCTACTTCACCTCAATAGCGATAGCGGTTACACCCCGAAGGAAGACGAACATGACAACCTATCATTTATCCTCGAGGAGGGTGCCGAACTAGAACTCTACCGCATACAGCTCAAAAAGTGTGTGAGGGCTACCAACTTGGAAGTCATAATGAAAGCTGGGGCGACACTCCGGCTCTGCACCATTACCCTCGGAGGGGAACATATACGCAACAATATTGTGGTGCGCATGCAAGGTGAGGGCAGTCACCTCGAAGCTGACGGGCTATACCTTGTAGACCGCGAACAGGAGTGCGACAACTACATCTTTGTGGAGCATGCCACTCCCCACTGCACCAGCCATGAGCTTTACAAGGGCATCATCGACGACGCTGCACGCGCCCGATTCAACGGTCATGTACTAGTTCAGGATGGAGCCGTCAAGACCGAGGCATACATGACTAACCGCAATATATTGCTCACAGACAAGGCTCATGTCGACACGCGTCCCTTCCTTGAAATCTACAACGACGACGTGAAGTGCTCACATGGCAGCACCATAGGACAACTTGACAAAGATGCCCTCTTCTACCTCCGTTCACGCGGCATCCCCGAGCGCACCGCCATGATGATGCTCAGCTACGCATTCTGCGACGAGGTAATACGTGCCATCACCATTGACAACCTGCGCGATACTGTGGGCGACATGGTCAAGAAACGCCTTCATGGAGAACTTATGCCCCCCTGCGAAGAATGCGCCATCCAATGCACCACTCCCTGCAACGGTCCAGATGCAAACTTCTATATCGACCCAACGAAATTGTAAGAGGTTTGATTTATAGAGGAGAGAAGATTTTAGGGTAGAAAGGATTCATGGGGAATAATAATTGTTTCTTATTTATTAATTACAAAAAAAGTGTCTGTCTGGCGAGTATTCCGATACCTTAGGTTCTACCCCTGGAACATAGCTGCCAACCTGCTATTCAATTCGCTGGCGGTGATGTTCAACATGTTCACATTCATAATGATTGTGCCATTCGTAGAGCTCTTATTCGGCACCGCACAGCCTCCTACCGAGTTGCCCCCCTTCTCCTTTGACCAACAATACTTATCATTGTGGATGACCTTCACCCTCTCCCACTACAAGTCCATCTATGGCCTCTGGCGCTGCTTGCTCGCCATTGCTTTGGGCTACCTCTTCTTCTCCCTTCTTTCCAATGCCTGTCGCTATGCGGCGCAATTTGTAATCAGTCCCATGCGCAACGGTATTACCATGCGGCTACGCAACGACCTCTACCACCATATCACCATCCTTCCCGTCTCTTATTTCAATTCACGTCGGCGAGGGGACATTATCAGCCGCATGTCCAACGACATAGCTGACATTGAATGGGGCGTACTGACCTCTGTCATTTCCCTCGGCAAAGACCCTATCAATATCATATTCTTTTCCCTAGCCCTCATCTTTATCAGCCCTCGACTATTCCTCTACTTCCTTATCATTCTTCCTCTTGCCGTATGGCTGATAGGGCTGATTGGCAAAAGTCTCCGCCGCAACTCCCACAAAGGGCAGACCAAGTTGGGCCACCTCTTTTCTATTTTAGAAGAATCGCTCTCAGGCATCCGCGTCATACGTTCCTTCAATCGCGAAGAGGCGGTTGAACAACACTTTGCCGAAGCCAACGAGAGCTATACCCGCACTATGATTCGGGTTGCCCAGCGGCGCGAACTCAGCAGCCCTCTCTCCGAGGTACTCATCACCCTCGGGCTGGTATTCATCCTCATCCTAGGTGGTATGGCAGTGCTAAAAGGCGAGTTGCTTTCCTCTGTCTTCATCCTATTTGTCATCCTCTTCGCACGGCTCATCCCCCCTGTGCAGTCTATCGTAAGAGTATACAACAACCTGCAGAAAGCAAATGCTGCCGCCCAGCGGGTATTTGAACTCCTTGATGCCGACGAGACCATTTATGAGAAGGAGAACGCCACCATCCTCACCATCTTCGCCCATCATATCGAGTATCGCGATGTCTCCTTCTCCTATCAAGACGATACCAAGGACACCCCTATCTACGTGCTACGCGACATAAACCTCATCATACCTAAAAACAAGACCATTGCCATCGTCGGCCCCTCGGGAGCCGGAAAAACCACCCTGGTCGACCTTCTCCCCCGCTTCTACGACTGCACCCAAGGGCAAATACTCATTGACGACATTCCCCTGACAGACCTCAACATCAACAGCTTGCGCGCTCACATAGGACTCGTGTCACAGAACTGTATTCTCTTCAACGACACAGTGGCCAACAATATAGCCTTCGGCCGTACCGACTACAGCATCGACGATGTCCGCCGTGCTGCCCAAGTGGCACATGCCGACGAGTTTATCTCCCTATTAGAGCAGGGTTACAACACCCCCATTGGTGACCGCGGGCTCAACCTCAGTGGCGGACAACGCCAGCGTCTCAGCATCGCTCGTGCGGTACTGAAAGACCCGCCCATACTTATCCTCGACGAGGCTACCAGCGCACTCGACACCGAGAGCGAGCAGGCCGTTCAACACGCTCTTGACCAGCTCATGAAGGGCCGCACCTGCATCGTCATCGCACACAGGTTGTCCACCATACGTCACGCTGACGAAATAATCGTTATGAACCAGGGGCACATCGTCGAGCGCGGCACTCACGACCAACTCATCGCTCAAAATGGCACCTACCGACGCTTAGTCGACATGCAGTCCTTCCTCTAGGCACTGTATTATCCAGCAGTTTTTACCACCCTCCAGCCGTACAATACAAAGCCTGTCCCCATTAGACAGGAAGCATTCACCTCACTTGTGCTCAGGCTGCCTATCTAGATGATGACCCTAATATCCAAGACTGAGCCCCTTGTATGGTATAAAAAAAACCGGGGCTCATACAAGCCCCGGCATCATCATGAAACATTAAGAGTAGCGATTATTCGCCTTTCTGTTCTTTTTCAATTTCCTCCTTGAGGTTAGCAAGGACGCTCAGGTCGCCAAGAGTGGTCTTCTCAAGAGTTTCGTTGATCTTCTTGACAGTCTTCTTGGTGGCGCGCTCTTTCTTAGCTTCCTCGTTCTCAGTCTTGACACGTTCGCCTTCCACGGCATCGTGCAACACGCGAGTATGGGAGACGATGATCTTCTTATTCTCTTTCGAGAACTCGATGACCTTAAATTCGAGGGTCTCGCCTTGGTGGGCCTTGCTCTTGTCGGCCTTCTCAAGGTGACGCATGGGGGCGAAGCCTTCCACGCCGTAAGGCAGGGTGATGGTGGCGCCCTTGTCGTTCACGCTGGCAACAGTACCTTCGTGGACACTACCCACGGTGAAGAGCGACTCGTAAACATCCCAAGGATTCTCCTCGAGCTGCTTGTGGCCCAAGCTGAGACGACGGTTGTCGGCATCGACCTCTAACACGACGACATCGATGCTATCGCCAATCTTAGTGAACTCGGCAGGATGCTTAATCTTCTTGCTCCAGCTGAGGTCGCTGATATGGATAAGGCCGTCAACACCCTCTTCGAGCTCGACAAAGATACCGAAGTTGGTGAAGTTGCGAACCGTAGCGGTGTGCTTGCTACCGACAGGATATTTCTCGGCGATGGTCAGCCACGGGTCGGGCATAAGCTGCTTCAGACCAAGGCTCATCTTACGCTGCTCGCGGTCGAGAGAGAGAACCACAGCCTCTACCTCCTGACCCACCTTCAGGAAATCCTGGGCGCTGCGCAGATGCTGGCTCCAGCTCATTTCGCTGACGTGGATAAGACCCTCGACACCAGGGACGACTTCCACAAATGCACCGTAGTCGGCGATGACGACTACCTTGCCCTTCACGTGGTCGCCTTCCTTCAGGTTGGGATCGAGAGCATCCCAAGGATGAGGAGTGAGCTGTTTCAGACCCAAGGCAATGCGATGCTTTGCCTCGTCGAAGTCGAGGATAACGACGTTGATCTTTTGGTCGAGTTCCACGATGTCCTTCGGGTCGGACACACGGCCCCAGCTGAGGTCGGTGATATGTACCAAACCGTCCACGCCACCAAGGTCGATGAACACACCGTAAGGAGTGATGTTCTTGACCGTACCTTCCAGCACCTGACCTTTCTCGAGGTGGCTGATAATCTCGGCCTTCTGAGCTTCGATTTCGTCCTCAATGAGAGCCTTATGGCTGACAACCACATTTTTATACTCGTGATTAATCTTCACGACCTTGAATTCCATGCTCTTGTCAACAAACACGTCGTAGTCGCGAATGGGCTTCACGTCGATCTGAGAACCGGGCAGGAAGGCTTCGATATTGTCGAAAACAGTGACAATCAAGCCACCCTTGGTGCGGCTCTTGACATAACCCGTAATGATTTCCTGATTCTCGTAAGCCTCGTTGACGCGCTCCCAAGATTTGAGAATGCGTGCTTTCTTGTGGCTCAGCAGCAATTGCCCGTTGGCATCTTCCTGGCTCTCCACGTAGACTTCGATTTTGTCACCTGCCTTAAAGTCAGGGTTGTAGCGCAGCTCGGAAGCGGGAATAACGCCATCGCTCTTGAATCCGATGTTCACCACGGCCTCGCGGTCGGTGATGCTGACAATCGTACCCTCAATCACCTCTTGCTCGGTGAAGGCGTTAAAGGTTTGCTCATACTGTTCGGCCAATTTTTGTGACTGACCATCGTTACCTTCTTTTTTGTTGTCGAGAGCATCCCAATCAAAGTCTGCTATCGGCTGCACATTTTTATAATCCATGTGTAAGATTTTAATGTTGTGGCCTCCCATCCGACCGGGTGAAACATACATAACACGTTGGGCAATACCCAATTGATGGGAATTGGGCTACTCAATGTGGACTGCAAAGATACGTTTTTTTTCTGAATTACAAGAAAAATCAACAGAAAACTAGATTATCTAGTAGCTTTGGTAATACAAGAAAACTAATAGGTAAGATTTATTAACAATGGTAATCTAATAAAAAAGAGAATATGACGTTATCCGTTTAAGTAAAAAGCACTAATTTTGCATCGTGAAAAAATATGCACTTATGAAACGTCACATCCTTTATCTCATTCTGATTGCCACACTTCCCGTGCTAAGCCAGCCTACTGTGGCACAGACCCGTCCGACCAAACCCAAGGTGGTTTTTGAGCAGGATTCGATTGCGCCACAGCTGCTGCGCTACCTCAACGGCAACAGCAAGGTGGAAGAAAAAATAGCCGCCAACACCCAATTGGTGGGCCAATTCGAGAGCGTTTTTAAGAGCCTCGACGACAAACGGCAGCAACAGGTAGTAGATCTCTACAACGCTGCCCGTAAGACCAAGATGGAGCCCACGCCCGACTATGTGAACCTGACCGAGGCCCTAGTGGCCTACCACAGTTCGAAGGTGTCGGCGACCCTCTTTGACGAATGGCTTGCCGCCACCTCTGCTATTATGACCATCACCAGCAAGAAAAAGGAAATCACCGGTTTTATAGAATACACCGCCAACCTGCTGGAGAGTCGCACCCTCTACCGCTCCAAGTCGTCGATATGGAAGACGCAGCCCGATGCCTCGTTCAAGTTTGAGGCGCTACGCAACGACGTGCGCACGATATTCAAGGGGTCGGTAGACCTCACTTATATGTCGGGTACGGGCAATAAAGACGACCAAAACACCATCTACGGTACAACTGGCACCTATTATTTCCTTACCGAAACCTGGGAGGGCAAGGGAGGCCGGTTGACCTGGGAACGTTGCGGGGTAGACGCCGCCACCTGCAACGCCGACTTGGCAGACTACTCAGCCAACGTGAAGCTGCCCAAGTTTACTGCCGACTCGGTGACGTTTATCAACGCCAACTACTTCAAGACCCCCATCAAGGGTATGGTGGAGGAGGCTTTGAGCACCAAGACCGAACCCGACAAATACACATTCCCCAAGTTTCGCTCCTACCAGAAGGACTTCCAACTGAAGGACGTGTTGCCTGGCGTCGACTTCGAAGGCAACTTTATGATGTACGGTCCTCGCTTCGTCACCAACGACGAGAAGAGTCCCGCATCCATGATATTCTACCGCGAAGGTAAGCGTTTTCTAGTGGTAAGTTCCACCAAGTTTGCCGTGCTGCCCCACATGCTCACCTCCGAGCGGGCATCGGTCAAGATGTACATCGGCGACGACTCAATCTGCAACGCAGGTGTGCTGGTGCGCTACACCACCGCCGACAACAAGGTGAACATGATCAACAGCACCAAACGCAACTACTACAGTCCCTACACCGACAGCTATCACCAACTCGACATCTACTGCGAGAATATCAATTGGCTTATCGACAAGGACATCATCGAGTTCAACATGGTGGCACAGAACAACACACAGACATTCGTCACCTTCGAGTCCAACCGCTATTACTCACTACAGAAAGCCATCGAGGTGCAAGGCATCGACCGCGAGAGCCCCGTTGTGCGCATGTATAAATATATGAAAGCCCACGACATGAAGCAGGACTTCTCGCTAGTGTCGTTCCAGAACGCCATTCGCATGGACGAGAGCCAGACCAAACTAATGGTGCACGGCTTGTCGAAGGCGGGCCTGGTATCCTATGACGAAGGTACAAAAAAAATACACGTACACGACAAACTGATTGGTTTCTACAAGGCCATCGTCAAGCAGCAGGGACATGACTACGACGCACTGACCCTTCAATCGGAGACAACCGACAACAACGCCGAACTAGAACTTTCAACTCTCGACCTCCGCGTGCATGGCATCAAGAAGTTCGTGGTGAGCGACAGCCAGTTGGTGGTAGTAAAGCCCTATGGAGGCGACATCGTAGTGAAGCGAAATCGCGACATCCTCTTCTCTGGCTTCATCAATGTGGGACGATTCGAAATGAATGTCACCGATGCCTCCTTTTTCTACGACGCCTTCCGTTTCGACCTGCCCCAGATAGACTCCATCCGTTTCTACGTCACCAGTTTCAACGACCCCGACAAAGAGGTGATGGTGCGCACTCCTCTCTTCAACTTAGTGGGCGACATACAGGTCGACAAACCCGACAACCACTGCGGCCTGAAGAAAAACAAGGACTACCCCATCTTCAACAGTGTACAACCCAGCTATGTCTATTACGACCGCCCCTTTATCTTCAACGGGGTATATAACCGTAACGACTTCTACTATTCCCTCTATCCCTTTGTCATCAAGCAGCTAACCGACTTCAAGACCGACAGCCTCGAATTCCAAGGTGCCCTGACCTCAGCGGGCATCTTCCCCGAGATTCAAGAGCCCCTCAAGGTGCAGCGCGACTACTCTCTGGGCTTTATCTCCAAAGTACCGTCGGGCGGCTACCCAACCTATGGCGGTAAGGGCACATTCTATAAGATTGTAGACCTCAGCTACCGCGGCCTGCGTGGCGAGGGCACGCTCGAATACCTCACCTCCACTGCCATCACAAACAAGTATCTCTTCATGCCCGACTCAATGATGGCTCAGACCGACACCTTCTATGTCAAAGAGGAAGACAACTTCCCCGACTGCCACAATGGCAAGACACTCATCCGCTGGTACCCCTACAAAGACTCCATGACCGTGTCACAACTGCGCGACGGCACCCCGTTCCAAATGTATCACGGATTGACCCAACTGGCCGGACGCTTCACCATGCAGCCCAAAGGAGCTACAGGCTATGGCACTGCCACCCTCCTAGAGGGGACCCTAAAGTCAAAGCGATTCGAATTCAAGACACTTGAAATGAATGCCGCTCAGACCGAATTCACCCTCAAATCGACCAAATTCAACGACATCGCATTCCAAGCCAAGAACATGCGCTCCCACGTCGACTACGAGGAGCACACGGGACAGTTCACCTCCAACGACTCGCTCGAGCGCACCCTTCTGCCCGCTCTGGGCTATGCCGCATGGGTCGACCAGTATACTTGGAATTGGGACCACAAGTTCCTCGCCCTCGACAACAGCAAGAGCATGGAGACCGGCGGCATGGAGGCTGTGCCTCTGCGCGATCGCGCCAAACGGCTCAACAAGATGCCTGGCGCCCGATTCGAAAGCACCGACCCCAAGCTGAAGAACATACGCTTCAACGCCATCAACAGCAACTACCAATATGACAATCTAGAACTCTCCAACCACAATGTCTATGCCCTGCCCATCGCCGACGCGGTCATTGCTCCTTCGGGCGACTCGCTCCATATCAGCAAAGGCGGCAACATGAGCCTCATCCAAGGCGGCGAACTGCTGTTCCCCCGCGACAGTGGATTCCACCTCTTCTATAACTGCGACCTCATGGTCAAGAACGGCGAACAGTACGGTGGCAAAGGATACATCGACTACGTGGGTGTAGACGAGAAGAAGCAGCCCATCTACATGACCGAAATCGCCCCCAACGGGCAAGGTGTCAGCGTAGCGAAAGGCACCATCTCCGATACTGCCAACTTCACCCTCTCCGAGGCATTCGGCTTTGCCGGCAAAGTCAGTATCGACGCCCAGCACCGCTTCTACCACTTCGACGGCGGTATCCGCCTGCTCCACAAGTGTGCACCCGCCGACCAACTGGGTCTATTGGCGTATGCCGACTACCTCAACCCCGAGGATATACGCGTTGTGGTTCCAGAGAAGCCTGTTGACTGGAAAGGCAACCCCATCAGCGCCTCACTGCACTTGAGCCAGATAGGCCTCAAACCCACCCCCTCCTTCTTGGTCAAGCAGCAGCCTGGCATCGACCTTATCAGCAGCCACGGCCTGCTTCACTACGATGAAGGGGCTAACACCTATACGATCACCTCACAGGAAAAACTGGACGACAACGAACTAATCGACCGCTTCCTCACCCTCCACACCGACAACTGCGTTATCGAGGGCGAAGGACCTATCGATTTTGGCGTGGGCGAAGGACCTGTCGTGGTGCGAGCCTATGGCACCGTATACCACGACCCGCAGAACGAGGACGACTTCTTGATGAAGACAATCTTCGGCATCACCTTCCCTATCGACAACAGTATAATCACCCAGATGGCGAAACAGATTGAAAACGACCTCCGCCCCGATGCAGCCGACCGCGACAACGACCTGCTCGACCGCGCCCTCAACTACGACATGGGAGACCCCAACGGAGAACTCGCTTACCAAACCTACCTCAGCACCGGCGCCTTCGACAAACTGGAGGGCTGCCTCGACAACACCTTCATGTTCGAGGGACTGCGCTGGCAGTACTCCCCCACCCTAGGCTACCATGCCAGCGGAACCACCGCCATCTGCAACGTGGGCAAGCAACAGCTACATGTCAACGTCCGTGTCAAAGCACAGCTCTTCAAACGCGGCAGCGAGACCAACCTGGTGCTATACATCCAAGTGGCCAACGACCACTGGTATTACTTCAAATATGAGTACAAGACCCACCACCTCAGCATCAACAGCAGCGTAGGCGAATGGAACGATAAGATTGTCTCCCTCAAAAAAGACAAGCGCGTCATGGACAACTTCTCCTACTCGCTCACCAACTCGCGCAACGAGATTCAGAACTTCCTGTCAGGCTTCTCGGGCGATTCCTCCGACATGGAAGAAGAGGAGGTTGAAGAGGACGAATAGCCTTCTGAAGCGACATAACTCACTGGAGGCGATAGCTTTTCACTCTATCGCCTCCATTTTTTATCCTTCCAAGGCATAAAACACCTAAAAAATGAAGCCCAACAAACCCGAACGACACGTTTTCCATAGTCTTTCTTGCATTTTATTTTATCATGTTATATCATATAAATCAATATATTAAAAAGAAATTATAAAGAAAAAAGAGATTTTTTTTTTGCCAATTAGAAAAAAGTTAGTACTTTTGCACTCGCTTTCGAGAGATAGCAAGCCCAGGTGGTGGAATTGGTAGACACGCTACTTTGAGGGGGTAGTCGCCGTAGGGCGGTGCAAGTTCAAGTCTTGTCCTGGGCACAGAAAAGGAGCAACGCAGGTTGCTTTTTTTTACCACCAAGTTCCAAGAGAGGGAACTCTACCAGATGCCCGGGTGGCGGAATTGGTAGACGCGCACGTTTCAGGTGCGTGTTCCGAAAGGAGTGCAGGTTCAAGTCCTGTTCCGGGCACCAAGAAATGAAGACCAAAAAGGTCTTCTTTTTTTATTTAGCAACATCTCATTTTCTATTGACTTCGTTAATGTGTTAAATTGTTAAACCTTTTACATATTCGAAGGCTTTCACAACCAGAAATTTACACAATCTCTTTTCGGTTTGTGTTAATTATTTTCATGGGTGTTTGTATTTATATCGTGGAATTTGCTTATATTTGCAAATGTAAAACGTGAGTTACCGGCTTGCCGAAAAGATTGATTTTTGCAATGTTCCGCAGAGGGTGAATCTGGACAGTATACTTATTAATAGCAGTAGGGGTAAGGCTTGCTTGTTTTGTATATACGTTTTTGATGATATGCACTAAGGGAAAAACTAATCTGCTAATAGTTATACAAGTGAGTCCAGACTTTACTATCTGAAAGAGGAAATCAGGATAGGCTCCACTGTGTTATTTGGGGCAGGTCTGTAATCGCAAAAAGGTAGTAACAAACAGACAAATAATATTCAAAGGTATGAATACAGTTAAAGATGACGGAACGGTAAATCTGCCACAAGGGGACACAATCAACGACTCGATAATCATCGATGGGCAAAGACTGAATCCTAGTTGGGATGATGTGTATGAATACCCTCCAAGATATTATTATGATGAGCAGACAGATACATTATTCCTTGACGGATATTGGGGAGACATCCGTATAACGGATGCCCCCGACATT
>JAEEGL017387391.1_pt1 | contig 28877 bp, 60 predicted proteins | sample 9134231 | NCBI WGS metagenome assembly JAEEGL01 (sample SAMN16246548, study PRJNA631951) | gut metagenome | biome: gut microbiome; feature: rumen; material: fiber-attached | host: Bos | place: Iran: Karaj | collected 2018-10 | reverse complement strand
GACAAGTGAAGTATATAAAAGGTTTAAAATAAATTTATATTTTTTTCTCCTCATATATAGATTTGAATAAGTACACCCTATTGGTGTCCAGCAATATTTACGATTGCGGTACAACGGCACCGTTGTTGTCATTGAATCCCATTCGATGGTCCACATGTCATACCGTTGGCGTTGTTATGTGGTTTCCCTTGATAATCTAGATTCAAACCTATGCAAATGATTTTCCATTGCCTTTATGAGTCCTGTGTTCCATTCCTCTGTTCTTCCTGTGCCATGGTATTTATCCCATAGTTTCTTAACCTCTTCTGTCAGTATTTCGTCTGACTGCATCTTATTAATTTCTTCAAGTGTTTCCTTAAGTCCCATGATGTATTGTGTTTTATTTATACTTAAATAAGTACAACAGCACCGTTGTTGCCATTGAATCCCATTCGATGGTCCACACCCTATTAGTGTCCAGCAATCTTTACGATTGCGGTACAGATACTTACTCCAGGGTATGGTTACACCTTGCATGTTGTCACGCTTCCTTCTATTACTTCCCAAGTTGGGTTTCTGTCCGGGTCATAGTTGATGACATTATGTAAGAGCATGGTGTCCGTCCTGAGTTCTCTGAAGGTATAATCTGTGTGATATTTTCTGCAATACGGGCATGGCATTGGTCTGTTGAGTTCCGGACCTCTGAGCAGGTATAGCTCACCTTCCTGAATCTCGAACTTTGCGCCGCAGTCATTGCAGGTGCCCTCATGTATCGTTACATTGGATACTGTCACGTATTTCTTATTTCCTGGCTTTGTTACAATCATATCTGATAATCCTGTTATTCTAAAGTCTACATATTATACTTAAATAAGTACATCCCTGTTACTGTCTGATTCTGTGTTTTCCATGGTGCCCTGGTAGCATGAGCGGGACTCGAACCCGCATGACCACTGTGGTCATCAGGGCTTAAACCTGACGTGTCTACCAATTCCACCATCATGCCGCTGTCTGATTAATTAAGCTTATATATACTGTCTGATATCTGTGTCCCGGTCCCATATGTACTTAGAAAAGTACAACTCCCTAGGATATTTGGCCTACTGTATTAAAAATGGCTGCCATGTTTTAAAATTCTTGCTGCTTTCCCACCTATAGTTTTATGCTGGCGTTCTTCCATCTGAAAGAATTGGTGGAACCCTAAAAACTCGCATGTTCAGCCTATGCCTTTATGTGGACCAGCCTGGGCTTGAACCAGGGACCTTCAGATTATGAGTCTGCTGCTCTAACCAACTGAGCTACAAGTCCTTAAGGATAATACAAAGGAGTTTGGATGTTCCGGTATTATCTAAGTTACCAGAAACTTAGTCCTTCTGTGATGACAAATTCGGAGGAGCGTTCTGTCACCCTTCCTTCACTGTCGTGGAATAAGCCGGTTGATGTTATCCCGTCGAAATAACCGGAAACATCTTCACCATTGTCAATGCGGTGTTGGACATAGTCTGCCATGCTTCGCAACACCTCCGGCAAATCTTCCTTTGAAATCTTCATAATTTTCCTTCTTCTAATTTAACATATTTTCAAAATTCAGTGCAAAGATATTACTTTTTTTTATAATAACCAAATCATCTTACTAATTTTTTTCAATATTTTTTCATTGACTAGATATTTCTGATTATGAAAAATATTTACACTTTTTTCATTTTTCGTATATCAGGCGAATTCATGGTAAAAATTATTTACAAAAAGATGTGATATCCGGATTATTTCTGTTAGGGTATTAATATGGTACGCACACGCACGTGTATTATGTTACATTAAATTAAAAATAAATCTAATTTTATTTGGCCGAATGAAAACTTTGTAGTATCTTTGCACCGAAATTAAGTTTAACCATCTAAATCATTTAAAATGGACACATTTAAGATTAACGGAAATGACATCCCTCTCTATCAATTGTCAAATAGAGAACTGGTTGACATCGTCAGGGATGAGAACACAAGTGAGGCTGATAGAAAAGTCATCACAGACTACATTGTGAATAGATTTGAAAACAAGTGCTGTCCCAGAACTGGCGAGGGACATGAGGAGGTGTTTGCTCGTGCCTTTGGCGACTATGTGAATTCCAAATGCCATGGCAGGGAAAGCATGGAAAAGGTTGCGAAGAACATGGCTCGTGACCATCGCTATCTTCAGCAGGAGATGTTCAAGGTTTGCCTTGAGTATATCAAGGTGCTGGGCAAGAACTATGACGATGGGATATATGACGGCAGGAATGAGTGGGCTTGCAAGGTTAGCAAGGGCTTCATTGACTACTGCAAGGAGAATGATATTTTGATTTGATTTTTAAATTAAATCTAATTTTATTTGGCTATTCCAAAATAATATCGTATCTTTGCACCGAGATTTGAAACAATAACATTAACAATTTTAATTTTTACTACTATGGGATTAGACATTTATTTCCACATCGCAAAGAACGCAAAGAACGTTGTAGGTAACGAATGCACAATTAGTGAGGTGGCAGAATACAACAACAAAAGGGTAAAAGAGATTTTCAGTGCCTTTGTTGAGAAAACCATCAAGAAACTGCGTAAGGCAAAGAGCGAGGAGGAGTACAAGCAACTCTATGAGAAACTTTTCAAGAAAGATATGCCAAAGTACTCAAAGTGGGATTTCTATTGGGAAAAGTTCCTAAAGGAGTTGAAACCTATCGAAGATGTTGTGGCGTTCCTCAATGGCTATGCCGAACACTACTATGCAGAGGATGATGCGTATTTCCGTAAGGTGAACTGCATCTATGCCTATTTCCAAGAGAGGCTTGAAGATGAGGCTTGCTTTGTTGATGAGTATGACCTTGAGGACATCATCGACCGTTGTGACCAAATCCTAAAGGGTGTTAATCTTCGCAAGGAAATACCCTATGAGGCAATCAATCGAGGCAAGGAATTATTGCCCACGCAGGGTGGCTTCTTCTTTGGCTCTACGGAGTATGACAAGTGGTACTTTGCCGATGTCAAGGACATTCGCAAGCAGATGAAGAAACTGCTACGCAAGTACGATAAGAGCAATGACCTTATGTATGTGCTGATGTCTTGGTAGGACATCAGCGCATTCCAATGAGATTTTAAGTTTAACCAAATTAGTATTAAGCAAGATGGAAGGAATTACCGTAAACCAACTGATGGCAATGTGCCAAAGGCAAATTAAACTTGGCAATGGCGACAAGCAAGTGATTATGTCAAGCGATGATGAGTGCAACGAGTATCATCAAGCATGGGAGGGTCTTTTCGAGGGAAAGGAACTAAAGGACTACGTTGACCCATACCAGTTGTGCCATTGCATTAGTAGTAATGTGGAAGACTACATTATATTGACCTAACGGCTATGAGGGATAGACTTGGAATGATTATACTTGGTGTATTCTTTGCTTCTGCTACGATATACCAATTGTTCATCGCCAATAACCCTACAACCGTTGAAGAAACGCTTCTGAATGCGCCACTCTTGGCTCTGGACGAGCCAAAGGTGGTTTGCATTGAGGAAGAACCAACCGTTGTTGAGGAGGTGACAAAGAAGCCATATTCTATTTCCGAGAAGGGAAAGGCTTTTATCAAGAAGCATGAGAAATGCATCCTGAAAGCATATAATGACCCTGACCCAAAGCGTAGGTCAATAGGATGGGGACACCAGATAAGGCCGAATGAGAACTATGAGCAGATAACCCATGCAAAGGCAGATGAACTCTTTGATAAGGATATTGTTTGGGTGAATGATGCGATAAATAGGCTTCTATCGGAAACCGATGGTAGATTTGAATATTCGCAAGGCTTTATAGACGGTCTTGGTAGTCTCATCTATAACTGTGGCGAAAGAGGCGTGTCTCTCACAAAGTTCTATGACCGACTGAAAAGATGCAGGTATGATAGAGGTGGAATTGGCAACGTGAACAAGAATGATTTCTACTATGCTGTATCGGCTGTGAAGACAGCAAGAATATCTGCAAAGGGACACATCGAGAGAAGATATAATGAACATAAAATGATGTTAAATTAAAAAACAATGGGGAGGAAAAGGTATTGCCCTTGCTGTGGGTTTGAACTTGACAGCGAGTCTTGGCACGGAAAGCACTATCGCTGTCCGATGTGTGGCATTGAGGGAACACGAAAGGAAACCCTCATGACACCAAGGCGAAAGAAATGGAAGGACGGGTACGATGAGGCTTGGCTGAAACAAAATGGGTATGCCATTATGACCTCACCAGAAGAAACTGGCATTGTGGGGCTTAAGGGCTTTAAGAGCAACGCTTGGCTCATTGCCGATGACGAGGGGATGTCCCTTTATGGCAGGTACGCATACGTGTATAAGAAAGAGTGGTACGAGAGCGTGAAGAAAGAGAAATAAAATAAATCTAAAAGAAAATGAGATAATTATTTGGCCATTTCATTTTTTTATAGTATCTTTGCGCCAGATTTAAAACATTAACAACTATGAGTGTTTACGAAAGTATTGTCCAAGAGGCAAAAGCCATCTATGAGAAATCTGCCTCCGAGTGTGGCAAGGAGTACGTTAACCTTTTCGACATTATCAAGGATGTTGCGATGAGAAACTTGGTTATTCTGGACGATGAGGCTATTTACGACATCTCAAGTGAGATTGACCCAGACTACCTTGATTAATTAATAAACCTAAACAACTTACAACTATGACAAAAGAAAGAATCATTTGGTCGAACCTTGACATTGACTATGATAGATGGGAAAGTGACTACGTTGAATGGATGAACGACAACGGATACACCAAAGAAGATGCACCTATGACCCTCTATGAGTGGGTTGACGACACATTGTCAATGTACATGGACGGTGAGAGAGCAAACCTGAACAAGGATGTGGATGGATACGTAGTGTACCTTATTGACGTTGGTAGGTGGAACGGCAGACACTATGGACTTGGTGTCGAGGGAAGAAAGGTGAATAGCATCTTGTATTCCAATTGTGAGTGTTGCAAATGGTATTGTGACCGATGGAACGTGCGTTCGGTGGAAGCACACCACGATGGCAGGAATTACACCCTTTATCGAGTGGTGGACAGCCTTGACAAGGTAGAATGGCTAAAGGAAATGCTCCTGCAAGGGAAACTGGATGAGAAGAAATTTATGCGCCACACAAAGAGCCTGCGTCCCTATGTGGCAAAGGTCTATGGTTTTTAATCATGAAATAACAAATTAAAATTTATAATTATGTCACATTTCTGCGGATTAGTAATTAACACAAAAAATGCTCATTGTTATGGTGATTTGGAGGAATCCCTTAGGGCATACGATGAGAACCTTGTATTGCCGATGCACAAGGTACTTACAAAGGAGGAAATGATTGAGCGTGGACGGAAACGCATTCAGGACTACAAGGAGAATTTCTACAACGAGTACCTGAAAGACCCTGAAGCCTACAAGGAGAAGCACAGCAACGAAGCCCACATTCACTATATTAGTGAGGAGTTTCCAAAGAAACTGAACTGGACTGATGAGGAGATTTACGAGGACTACATTTCCGAGTATAGAGATTATATCGAAGATGGTGAGGACTGGTGCAAGATTGGCTTGGACGGAAGCCTCTGGGAAACAACCAACGAGAACGCCAAGTGGGACTGGTACGACATTGGAGGGCGATGGGACGAGTTCATCAAGACAAAGGACGGAGAGTTCGTAAACGAGTGCGAACTGGGTGACATTGACCTTACACCATTCTCCGATGATGACTATGAGCCAGAAGAAAAGGAGGATTGGGAAGGCAACAAGTATCGCCAATTAAAGGAAGGGGTGAAGAACCACATAACAAAGGAAAACCCTGCATTCTGCCTCGTTGTTGATGGCGAGTGGTTTGAAAAAGGAAAAATGGGATGGTGGGGAATAACAACCGATGAAAATGAAAACTGGAAAGACGTTTTCAATGAAATAATAGCAAAACTGCCTGCTGATTCGGAGGTAATACTGGTTGATTTCCATATTTAAGTTGTTAAGTTGTTGTTGGTGGGACTGGATTCAATGCCAGTCCCATTTTTTATCTTGGAATTTAAAATAAATCCAATTTTATTTGGCTGATTGTAGAAAATGTAGTATCTTTGCACCGAAATTAAGTTTAACCAATTAGATTTTTAGACTATGACTGATTTTAACAACATGTCCAAGAGAGCAAAGGAACGCATCTGTGAAGAGTTCCTAAAGTTCCATCAGGCTTCCACAGAGCCTTGTCAGTTTGGTTACAAGATTGACAACGATACGCTTGGTAGTGTCGTCTTCTTCCCGTTGAATGGTGATACTTTTCACTGTCCAGAGAGTGTTGTAAAGTTTGCTGAATATTATAATGCAAGCGTTTACTTTGACTATGATAAAACAAAGAAACATGTGTTCGCACGAGTATTCTAAAAAACACGAGAGATATGGAAGCAAAGTATTATTGCCCAGAATGCGGGCATGAGTTCGTTCAAGGAGAATATAACTACAACTATGAAACTGCAAATCTGGACTTTGAATGCCCAGAGTGTGGTTGGACTGGAAATGACGATGACGTTTATGATGAGCCTGAAGGCGAACTTGAAATCTGGAATGGTGGGTATAACCAACGCCAACTCAAGAAAGACGGCCTCTGCATTGTTACGTGGCCAGAATCGCAGTACCTAACGGAAACTCCTGGTCATCGAAACCATTCATGGCTTATCAATGACACACGTGGCTTGAATAGATTTGGTTCATCGGCCTATGTGGTTGAGATTGACTGGTACAATGAAAACGTGTGACTGGAAAAGAAAATTAAAATAGATTTAAAAAAAAGTGGAGTGATAATTTGGTCAGTCCACTTTTTTGTAGTATCTTTGCATCGAGATTTGAAACAAGTTTAACCAACTAAAACAACAACGACTATGAAAACAATTTGTGATTTAATTAAACAAAACCGAGAGGAAGCAAAGGTATTCCTCCAAGAATACCTCAAAGGTTGTGATAGCGAAGCGCAGAACTATTTCTTCGCTCGCAAGAATGGCGAAGGTAAATGGTGCTATCCAGACACTATGGAAGAATGCGACCTTTCCGATGCTTGCCCATTTGTCAAGTATAGCGACAAAAACGGAGAGATACACGAATACATTGTGTATTCCCTTTCCCTTAACCATTTTGGCAACATTGAGGTGTCTATGGTCGCAGTCGATGGCGAAACAAAGATGCAAATCCCAGCATCTTGGCTCGAAGGTTATACGGAAGAATACGTCTACGAACAACTTGCCGACATAGAGGGATTAACGGATGTATTATAATATTGACCGATAAAACACCTACAACTATGAAAGAATTAAAGATTGTAAAGAGCCGAAAGGATTGCGAGTGGGGTTATCAAATTGCAGAGGACACCATCATTGTTATTTGTAACTTGAAAGGAGAATACCAACTGATGTGGGACAAGCCTTTCTCAATCGAGAGTGGTGTCATATTCGACAACGAGGATGAGGTGGATGCGTACCACAAGGGACGTACATTGACCCTTAATATTCTCTCTGCCAACAAGATTGGCAAGCAGACCTACAATTACGATGAGTACTACATTCGTGTGGGCGAGATTAAGTCATTATCCAACAAGATGGTAAAGGAAATCTGCAAGGAGTTCAAGGAGAACGGATTTAACGTGACTGAACACGCAGTACTGACCAACTTTGCCAATTGGAAAAGTGGCTACAAGTGTGGGTATAGAGACGATGCAAATGGCTACCATCTATTCACCCCTTGCGGACTGAACCCATTCTCGCTGACTGCAACGAGCCTTGTGGATGGAGTGGATTGGCAAGATACGTATTGGTGTTAGAGGGAAAAAATAAAATAGATTTAAAAAAGTGGGGCAATTATTTGGTTGTTCCACTTTTTTGTAGTATCTTTGTACCGAAACTAAAAACCAAATGACTATGAGTAACGAATATTACATTATGTACAACGGCACATCGATGAGCGATTGGGATTATGGTAGTGCTGCAAAAGACGCAAGACGCCTTAGCAAGGAATACGGCAAGGCAGAGGTGATTACCGAAGAGCCTTATTGGTATAAGGGTTATCGCTTTTGGGTAAGGTCGAAGATAGCCACATTCATCGATGGTGAATATGTTGGCACAAAACCACTGAATGTCCTGCTTGGGTGGTATAGTGGAAAATATGTGCCAGTCGAGGAATGGAAGAAAGAGCAAGATGAGTTCTTTCGCAAGAATATGAGTGAAGATTGGCTGAAAAAAAATGGATTGGCTTGAAAATTATTTGGCCGATTAAAATATTTGTAGTATCTTTGCACCAAGTTAACAAAAACAATTACAACTATGAAAGGAGTTTTAGATTACAAGGCAGAGTTAAATGTCATTAAGCAAAACATTCTTGATGACATCAAGGATATTATGGGCGAAGAACTTGTCCATGAGTTCAGGGAAGATGTTATCGTACACTACATCGACGGAGACGTTGCCTCTACGGAAAAGTTGCGATGGATTGACATTGAAGAAGGCATTAACTTTAGTTTTGAGGATGATTATGATGAGTACATAATTGGTGGAAAAGACTTGTATCGTCTCGACGTAGAGTCCCTGCTTGGTGTGCGTACTGCACTCATTACCGAACTGCGAGAGGAAAAGAAAAAGCACATCATCAACCTTGTTAAACAGAACGACGGCAAGGTGGTCTTTTCAAGCGGACTCTTCATTGACGGAACTTACAAAATAAATTCCATTTCTCTTGACAACGATGGCATAGCATTGCTTTCCATCAGTTTCATGGATGGTGTTGCTGTGGAGAATTTAAATGCACTCTCTCTGGATGGACTTACCAAACTTGAAGCCATGATTAAGGATGAGACGGAAGAGGAATTCACAATCACTGCTTCCAACGTCCTCTCCAGACAAATCAAGGTCAAGGCTTCTTCCTATGACAAAGCCGTCGAACTGGTAAAACTAATACTTAAGCAAAACCCTCTCAATGAGGACGATGGTACTGGAACACAGTTCTACTGATAGTTGTTTGTATTTTTAAGGTTGGGCATCACCGGTGACGGTGGTGCTTTTTTTAAAAATAAATCTAATTTTATTTGGTCAAATCAAATATTTGTAGTATATTTGCACTGAAATTAGAAATAAACCTATTTTATAAACCAACCAAAAAAAAACTACAACTATGGGAAAGAGATTACATGTTGTTAAACAACAAGAAAGGTACGGCAGTTCAGAGTACTTTAATTGGAAATACAATGAGTTCGCAGACCTTCTCACATTATTAGACTGCGATGTATGCTCTGCTGATGAGTTCAACAAGGAACGTTTTGAAGTTCCCACTAAGGACTTTGAGCAAGCAATGGAGTACGTCAAGCAAATCAAGGAGGGCAAGACCGACTTTGAGTACATTGACGTTGAGGACTTGGACTTTGAGGAACTTGGTGGCATTGACAATGTCCTTGAAGCAATGGAGGGGTTCTATAAGCAAAGGGACAAAAAGTCGGAATGGATGATTTTTGTTGCTTGGTAATTTGGTCATTCCATTTTTTTGTAGTATCTTTGCGCCAGAGTTATAAACAATAAAACATTAACAACTATGGTATTATCAATTTACACGGTCACTTATGCCTCTTATGGTGGTAGCGACAATGAGTTGTACACCGAGACAATGACCTTTGTCGATGGTGACAAGGCGAGAAAGTATCAGCAACAAGCCATCTATGACATCTTGGAAAACCACGGTAGTGAATATCTCTATAATTCATACAAAGACAACAACGATTTCGTCTTTGGAGATGGCGGATGGGAATATAGATGCACGTTGAGTGTGCAAGACTATGAATTCTATCTGCAAGCAAAATAAGTATAACCAACTTAAAGACAACACGACTATGAAAACGAGAGAAGAACTTAACAAGTTGAGCATGGCTATTGGTGAAGCAATACGTGATTACCATAATGCCGTTGCGGAAAACTTGAAAGAGAGTGGCAAGGAACACAACGTAATCGGTGACGATGAGGATGAAGATGGTATTGTCCTCAAACTCCGTGACGATGATGCAGTGGACACTTGTCGCATTGACAAGGTGCGCTGGAACGAGGATAGAAATTATGTCGAGTTCCATTCTGCACAATGGAACTACCGAGAAACTAATGATTGGATACCAATTCATTGGTTGGGAGAGGACATTGATTACGTTTACGATAACATAGATTGGGAGGATTAGTCCTCCCATCTTTTTTATGAGGAAATTAAAATAAATCTAATTTTATTTTGTCATACCAAATTAATATAGTATCTTTGCGCCAGATTTAAATAATTGAACTATGGACAACTACAACGAACTGAAGAAAGACGGTTATCAAGAGAACATCGAAATCCGTCTCAAGAACCAAAAGAAAATCTACTCTGTTGAATATTTTGACGGAGTTAGGATTGACAGAGAGAGTCTGCCAGAGGGCAAGCACCTCTATCACGCACGCCACGCAGACAACGGAAATGTGGCAGACCCCGTCACCATCCGTAAAGAGGGTTTCCCAGTAGTGGTGAACTTTTGTGGTAGCATTGTTAGCGATGAACCCATTAATGTATACGATGATGAGGTAAAACTTATGTATGTGAGTTATGTTTAATCTAAAATAATTTTAAAATAAATCTAATTTTATTTGGTTATTTGAAATTAATGTCGTATCTTTGCACCAGATTTGAAATTAAGTTTAACTAAAAAACCAATTTAACTATGGCACACAACATTGAGATTAGAACCGTAAACGGAGTAGAGGTAGCATCATTCGCAGAGAATGGAAAGAAAGAGCGTGCTTGGCATGGTCTGGGTGAGGGACAGCAGATTTTTGACCGTCCCATGTTCGTCAAGGAAGCCCTTGAAGCCTGCCACGCAAACTATCAGGTATCGTTACAGCCAGTGGCAAGCCTGACACCTGAGATTTTAGCCCTGATGGGTGAGGGCAAGCCCATCGACCCTGACTTGCTCCTGAAGCAAATTGTCGGTGACAAAAAGGCAACAATGCGCCTTGATTACAACGAGACTCTGGGTTTGGTATCGGACAAGTATGGCATTGTCCAGAATGAGGATGCGTTCAAGTTCGTTGACCTCTTCTGTTCTGGTCAGTTTGCAGACCGTCAGGAAACCCCAGTCATCGAGACTTGTGGCGTGCTGGGCAAGGGTGAGCGTGTGTTCGTCACAGCAAAGTTCCCTGAAAAGATTGTGCTTGATGCAGGTCGTGATGACCTTGTGGAAATGTATATGACCTTTACCACGTCACACGACGGTAGTGGCGCTGTCCGAGCAATGGTAACACCAGTGCGTGTGGTATGCAACAACACACTCCAGTTGGCAATGGGCAGAAACATTGGCCGTGTTTCGTTCCGTCACACCTCGAATGTGATGAACAAGATTGACCTCCTGAACAAGGAAAACGCAGAGTTTGCTGCAAAGGCATTGAACGTGTACGACGTTTACAAGACCAGCCTTGAAAGTGCATTCAGCCACCTGCGTAGCATCAAGATTACCGAAGCCCAGTTGAACGACATCTTGGCAGAGGTGCTTCTCTCCGACGAGTACAAGAAACTCTGGAAGCAAACCCACAATATCGAAAGTGAGGGCATTCCCACACGCTCCAAGAACATCTTCAACGGTGTCAAGGAAGCAATGGAGGTGGGCATTGGTCAGGAACTGCTTGAAAGTGGCACAGCACTCTGGGCGTTGAACGGGTTAACCACCTATTTCCAGAACAACGCCAACTATAAGGACGCTGAAACCAAGTTTGACAGCATTATGGACGGCAACGTTTACCAAAAGGTGAACAAGGCATACGAACTCCTGACCGTATAAGACGGAAGCCGAGAAAGTCCCCACTGAAAAAAAGTGGGGATTTTTCTTGGTTATTCTAATTTTTTGTAATATATTTGCACCGTAAAACCAATTAAGATAACTTGGATATGAGCATTTTGTTTTTTCTTTTTGGGTATTTGATATACCTTAACATTGTGGAAGGAGGTAAGGCATAACTTTGTCAGTAGCATACAAGGAACACCTTAAGAGTTTGTTCTTGCATTCGGAATTCAGGAACAGAGATGAGAGGTCGATAATGTCTGCATTGGACAATGTACATCCAGGCTCTAACATCCCCCTGACGGTTAAGCCCGATAGGATAGACGTAGAAAACACGACGGAGACAATGTCAAGGGTTACATTCCTCTGGGATGACTATTCCTTCCAGTTGGAATTCCAATGGAGAAAGAATGAGAAAAGAAACATTTATGTCTTGTATGGCATAAAGTAGCCCGAATCGATTGGGGAAGTATGATTCGGGATTGAAGGAAGAAAACCTTTTGAAATTGAAGATGGGAGGATTCTAGACCCCTCCCATTTTTTTTTTAAAAAAGTTTGGAAATAATTTGGTCATGTCGAGACTTTGTAGTATCTTTGCACCGAAATTAGATAACAACAATTATTAACAATTTAAAAAAGAAACACTATGGGACAGTATTATAACCCAATCATCCTTAAAAAAGGATGGAAAAAGAACAATGAGCCGGTTAAGGCTACGCTTTGTGCGCATGACTTTGACAACGGCCTGAAATTGATGGAACATTCGTATGTGGGCAATTCGCTTACAGAAGCCTTTACAAACCTGCTTGGTGATAAGCCAAAGGTTGTGGCTTGGGTTGGTGACTATGCCGATAGGGTTGAAATCAACGGGGAGAAGCATGACCTCTATATGGACGCTTGTTCCTTTATGGAAAAAGACCCGCAAGACTATAATACGGCTAATACGGAGCAGTACGATAACCTGCTGAATAACGCTTGCACGAAACATAAGTATGACTACCTTGTGAATGTAACGAAGAAGCAGTACTGCAAAGTTCCTGCAAAGGTTAAAGGCGAATTGGTTATTCATCCCCTGCCCCTGCTTACAGCAGTAGGTAACGGTCGAGGTGGTGGTGACTACCTGAAAGAGGATGCTCGTGTCGGCTCTTGGGCATTTGACAGAGTGCTTGCCACAAATAGCATAGATGACTATAAGGCAATGGGATATGTAGAGATTGACGGTGTTTTCACCGAAGATTGATAGTTGTAGTTTTTTAGGTTAAACTTGCCCGATGGAGTTGCTATTGCTCCGTCGGGTTTTTCATTCTAGGGGGTGTATATAGTACCTTAACTGTTACTATATATAGGTTCTTTATATAATATTATATATAATATATACTAAAGTATATTATACATAATAAGTTTATTTTAAATTAGATTTAATATAAGATATATAATAGGAATTTATTACAAGATATACTATTAAGATAATATCAAAAGAAAAAGAAATATTAAAGAAAAAGAAACCATCACACAAAAACACCTCCAGAATAGTTTTAAATTTGTTCAATGGATAAGTTGTCCATGGAGACAGTTAGACGCTGTCAGATTAAAGGGAAATGACCGTTACGGGGATTTTATGTGGTTACACATGGATATGAAAACACCTCCGGTTGTAATAATTTAAAAATAATTTCAATTTTATTTGGCTATACCAAGAATTTATAGTATCTTTGCACCGAAATTAAGTTGAACCTAAAATAGAAATGAACTATGAAATTTGAGATTACACCAACAAATTACGTCAAGACCACGAAGAAGGACTTTGACCTACTGGGAGAGACTATGGTCATAATGGGAGCAGACCTTTTCCAATCCTTATATGACATGATGGAGGATAGTGACTTCACTTCGGTTGCTTCGCAGATTAGGGACGCTGCCATAGAGTTTGAGAAAGAACTGGACTGGAAGACTGACGGCACTGATGATAGGGACTATCTTCTTGAATTGGAACGCTTTGAGACCAAAAAACTTGAGGAGTGGAGAAAAATCTACTCCTAAAGTTTGGCTGAACCAAAGAAGTGTAGTATGTTTGCACCGAAATTAAGTTGAACCTAAAATAAGAACAACAATGATTGACAAGTGGTTTAAGAAACCGTTTGATGTATACGCAAGCGACGGAACGTGTTACCCTGACGTTATTCACGTAGAGGTACGAGACAATGATAGTGATAGTTACATTGAGGACGTGAACGGAGAGATACTGTTCTTCGACGAGATGGACTATTCAATGGTCGAGAATGTGTTAGAAATTGTGGAAACAAAGTGAGAATAGACTGATTTTCTATTTAAAACCTGATGGCTTAAGGCTATTTTTTAATAAAAAGCGTTATGTTGGTTTATTTTATAATTTATGCGGTGTTTGCCGGACTGTTTTCCGTTGGCTACACACCAGTATTTACAGACGATAGCCTGAAGGTTAGATTGGCAACAGATTTCCTCATGTTCATCTTCGGATGGGCTGCTTTCCCAGTGATTCTGGGTGGTGCATTGAAGAAGTGGGCTTCGAGGAAATAGAAATGGCCCATTAGCTCAACAGCAGAGAGCAGCATCCTCCTAAGATGAAGGTTCCCAGTTGGAGTCTGGGATGGGTCACAAACGAACTACCGTCGGCAGGGCGGAAAGCCTGTCAGTTGTTATTGTTGTTGTTTTATGATGGTGGGCTGATGGCAGGATACCTTGCTGTTTGCCCACTTTTTGGTTGTTTAAATTTAATATCATGATAATAAAGAGCGATTCAAAGAATCTGTTTGACAAGGTAAGGAAATACATTGTTGACAGAAAGATTACAAGCATATCCAGCAAGGATGACGATGGTAATCCTTATCTGTGGGTATGCGACCTTTCACAGAACCATGAGCAGTGGCTGTTGGAAAGTATGACAGAGAACCTGAACCTGAAAAGGTATGATTGATTAAGATGAGGCTACAGAAACAGTAGCCTCATTTTTTTTTTAATACTTAAATAAGTACATCTCCTCCAGAGATGTCCAAGAAGCTCCGCTTCCGGTACAACAAGGGGTTGACACACAGTACCTGACGCTCTGTATCAGGCATAGACTCATGTGAATTGGATACAGAAAAAATCGGCGCATTTCACAACGCACCGATTTCCAATTTAAATGATGAATAAGAATAATAATCTAATTCTGTTACAGTATGGTTTATATTTGAACTGTTAATTCCAATTTTCTGTATTAGTGGTTCACACCTGAACTGTTACCAGGCACATGTACTTGGAAAAGTACAACTCCTTACTGGTTAGCTGTAGATGTCACTAATATCGTCAAAGTTAATCTCTATTGGGGTCTTGTCCTCTATTGGAAGATACTCAGCATCTACAATGTAGTCCCAAGAATACTCACCTTCAAACGTGTAGTTGTCGTCAATGTAGGCTTGCTCGTCTCCGTTGTACTCGTTCTCCAATACATCTTCGTCAATGTCCTCAACAAACAATGTGTGTTCCGAATGGTCAATGATAGCAATTCTTCTCATGATTGTTCCTCCTTTACCCAATATGAAAATCTGTGGTGTTTCGCATAATATCTCTGTGGCGTGTGACCGTAGCCATCAACATAAAGCCACTCCGAGAAATCCTCCAATAGGTCATCAAATGTGTCTATCTCTGGCTTGACCCAGTAACATAACGCCTTGCATCCCTTGCTGTAAATGTACGGGCTTGTCAACGAGTTAACTGGATTTCTGTCAGTGCTCATGACGTATACATCCATGCCGTTATCAAATGCCTTTCTTGCACTTGTCTTTGTTAGTCTCTTATAAGACCCGCCATAGCCTGAAACTATCTTGTCTTTCATAAACTTGCGTAATTTTTTGGTTAAAACTGGTGCAAAGATACTACAAATATTTCAAGCAACCAAACAAATGCACAATTTTTTTCACTTTCCATCTCCACTATATGTGCGTGTGCGTTTTTAGTGTTATATAGTGTGGGATATGACAGTTTGTCACCCCTACTGCCGGAATGACAAAGTTTATGCCAGTTTGTCAAACTTGCAACTTTGGCACGATATTTGTATAACTATGGGTAGATGTTTAACCAACAAAATCGTACACCTATGAAAATAAAGAAATTTGGCAGAGGCAACAACTCCAGCCTAATCAACAACAATCGCACATTGAATGCCTATTTCAATGACATTAAGAATTGTGGCGACGACCTCGTAACATCAAACTTGCGCCTTGTTGTGTCTATTGCGAACACCTACAACGGCATAATGCCCCTTGAAGACCTAATCCAAGAGGGTAGCATAGGGTTAATTATGGCAAGCAAGACCTTTGACCCAAGTTTGGGATATACATTTGCCACACACGCAGTTGCGTGGATAAGAAAGTATATTGTCCTTGCCATTGAGGAAAAGAGCAGAGTGGTACGTAAACCACATTGGCAACAAGATGGAATACATTGTGGTGTATCAATAGATGTGCCAATGGGCGATGGTGACGATGGGACGATGGCAGAAAACCTTGTTGGCTATATGGGGATTAATAGTGACCTTGATAGTGTTGCCATAGAGGTGGAGCGCAGACTGGGAGTGCTAACCGATAGGGAGCAGAAGATTGTGAAATTATACTACGGCATAGGAACGGGTGTCCCAATGTCCTACGAAACGATTGCCATAGAGGTGGGACTGACAACCGAGAGAGTAAGGCAACTACATTTGGGCGCATTGAAAAAAATGCGCTCATAATTTGGTGAGCGTAAAAAAATGTAGTATCTTTGCACCGAAATTAAGATAGGTTTAAGCAAATATGAAAGAAAGGAATTTGCCAAAGGATTTCATTCCCAACTTTGATGAACTCTACAATAAGACGGTTGAGTTCGTAAAGGAACATCAAGGAGAAAAGGGTTACATTGACGCACAAAATGAAACTTGTGACAAGATGTATTGCCTTGACTACTACAACGATTATGCCCAAGAGGGCGAAATCAAGGGTGTAAAGGTGGATGATGATGGCGACCTTATGATTGTTTACGAACCATGTTCGCCTTCCAACAATACCATCTACACGGAAGAAGATTTCAAGGATGAATTGAACTGGGAGTGGGTAAAATGCAGAGACCTTGCCTATGTCTATACCTTGCTTTCCATTGCAGAGAGTATTCACGAATATGTTCAAGAAAAATAACAACAACTATGACAAAACAAATTATTAACATCGTTGCGTACCCATACGCAACCCAAAACGGAACAATAGCAGTTCCCACTAACATTAAGGAGGAAGATTTGCAAGATTACATCAGCGAACATTTCGATGAGGTGGTATTTGAAAAAGAACCCGAACTTGACTACAAAGGAACGGAGTTTGACATCTATTAAACACTTAATGAAATGAAGAAACGAGCAATTATCAGCATTGACGGAGTGGAGACTAATGAAGATTTTAGAGAAACTCTGCAAGTGATGGTCAATGACTATAAGGATATGAACGGAACTCATGCGAAGGACATATCTATGACCATTGAGGAAGAACCGAAAGAGGTTTGGATTGTTACCCATGAAAGCAATTTGGATGGCGAGGTTATCTTTAGTGTTACCCCTTGCGAGACGGAAGAAATTGCAAAGAAAGTCTTTGAGAAAGCGAAGACCAAAATCATGGAAAGTCCTATCTATAAGGGTTACGAGGAAAACAAGGATGATTACCACGTGGTAGATGCAAATCACCATTATTTCATCCGTACCAGTAGCGATGATTACTACGAAGATATTGCGTTCTACAAGAAAGAAATGGTGAACGAATGATAAAAAAGTGGGGTGATTGTTTGGTCACCTCATTTTTTTATAGTATCTTTGCACCGAAAATTAGAAACAACAACTAAAAACAACTACAATTATGTCAAACTCAATCAACAACATCAGTTTCGTGTGTGGTACTACACACGTTCCAACAAGGGAAATGTGGAACAAGAAATTCTATGTCTATGACAAGGGAAAACTTGTGCAAGGCAAGTTCACGGAAGTTCGTTTCTACAAGTTCTGCGATACATCTTGGGATGTTAGTACAACGGCTATCCTTGCCAATGGAGATACATTGCGTATTTACATATCCACCAAACTATATGCAAGCCCAAAGGATTTCGTTGAGGAAAATCCAATCTTAAACGTATGGCGAGAGATATTCCCACACGATGTTCAGTCGGCATTCTGCAAGTTGTTCTCTCAAATAGATAGAGAGGGGAAGGTATATAAATTCTGCAAAGGCAACGGAAAGTATGGAAAAGGCAATTTCCAAGTGGTATCTTGCAAGTTGAACGAGAATTTGCAAATCATCGCTGACAAGGATTTCTACGAAAGAGTAGAAAAGAGAAATGGCCATTTCTATGCAAGTCTTGCTGAATGTATGAAAAACGAGGGCATTGAGGTTGTGGAGTTCGATGAAGAAAAAGATACGTACGCACGAATAGAGGACTATATTTATCGCAGGTTCTTGACCTTTATGGACACCAAAGATGCTTGCGAGATAAGCGAGAAAATCTACTATCGTGTAGTCCAAGACATCAGCGAAACGGCTGCTGAAAATTACAACAATGATGATATTGACATTGCAATTACAAGGGTTTTGAAAGAAACTTTAGGGGTTGATTGACAAAAAAAGTTGTCAATAAATTTGGTCAATTCAAAACAATATAGTATCTTTGCACCGTAAAGAAATCTCTTAACACTCATTAATGTCTAACTAATAAACGAGCGAAACCTATGAGCCATCGAATTAGAGCAGAGACCTAAAAAGGTTTATTAATTAGAGATAGTACATAAGAATTTGAAAATCCATTTAAAAAGTTTGTAACCATGCATCGAGTAAGGGACATGACGTAAGAAACCAATTTAATTGTGAATTTTATATTATAAATGTGCCAAACCTAATAAAACTTATTTCCTATGAAAACTATTAGAGGTAGCCCCTAAACAAAGGATATAGTATTTATGATAATTAATTTTTTTCAACATAAGAAAAAAGACCCTTAACGGCTAATATTTAATAACATACAAATTTCCGCAGTGCCGTTGTGTGGGTGGGGATGGTCTTTTCCTCTATCATGGTTGCAGAGGTTTCTCCCCACACCACTTTTTTTTAACATCTTATTTAAGGGCTATGGCAAAGAATCAATATGGCTTTTTAAGCAAAAGATACCCACAACCAAAGAAGTATGACCTAATCTTCTGCTCTTGGAATGCCGTCTATAATGGAAATGATGGCAAGGAGTATATGATTGAAGCAGTTCCCTATTATCTTGCCTTAAACAAGAATGGCGCAGAGGTTATGGAATACCAAGTCATAAGAAGGGATGAAGATTGCAGAAGGGTCGTTGGAAAGTCAAAGACCCAAAAGGGAGCAATAGAGATTTTATCAAAATATTGCAATTTTTCGTGAAATCATTTGGTCAATTCAAAACTTTTTCGTATATTTGCATCGTGAAACCAATAACAACAATGAAAGAATATGGCATTTGAAGTAAGAGACCAAAAGACCTATTGCGGACGTTACAAGGGTGTGGATGTTTGGGGAATAGGTTGCGTGATTGGCAACAACTGGTATGGTGACTATTACTGCACTAAGGAGAAGAACGGAAGGAACTACAAGGTGAAGGACAGCGTTTCCCCTACTATCAAGGGGATTAAGAGTTACATTGATGAACATTTGAATGAATTGAAGAAAGTATGACAAAGGCAAAGTATATCTATGAACTCCACATCTACTGGGACGATGGTGTCACGGTAGAATGTAGGTATTTCCCCACCAAGAAAAAGGCAGAGGAATACGCAAAGTCAAATGGCATTCCTAACTATGCTATTACCAAGGAGGAAGAAGTAAGTAATATACACTTTTATTGAAAAAAAAACTTGCTAAAACATTTGGTCAATTCAAATTAATTTAGTATCTTTGTACCATCAAACATTAAAACCTAAACAACTATGACAAAGAAAACAAAAAAAGAAATGATTAAGAAGATTGTAGATTACATTCCCAAAGCGATGTATACCATATCAATAGCGATGTGTATGATATTAATCTTTTGTTTGGGAGTGCTTTGTGTGACAATGCTTATTAAATCAATTATAATGGCAATACAACTATGACACAAAGTGAAACAAATGCAGTAGTAGTGCATAAAAGCAAGCAATCGTTTTCCGCAAAGATAGGCGGAAAAGAAATTAAAATGACTTTCAAAGAGTTATCTTTAATGGAGACACTTATCAACGCAGTATTAAAAGATTATAGCGGAATGTCTTATGCTTCATTTATTGATGAAAATGGAGAAATTGTTTTAGTATCTAAAGAGTAAAAAGAATAGGAGAATAAACTATGGCACAAAATTTAAGCAATGGGCAAATAGACTTGCTTTTTACAATGTTAATGGCTGAATCAACGAATACCGACCCATTTGTAATGGAAGAAGAATTAAAGGCAAAAGGTCTTATAAATCAACCATCAACAATTTGACAACTTTGAAAAATAACAACTATGGCACAAAACATTAGAATTGAATACAAGAATGGTGTAGCAGATTGTTATGTTACACAAAGAACAGATGATTTGGATATACCTTCTCTTGGATTTACTACAGAAGAAGAAGCAGAACTCGCTGTCGCAGTTGCAAAAACACTAAAGGCATACAACAAGAAATTTTATGACCTTGGCAATGTTATGCCATACGTACTTAGAGTGCTCGGAATTAGAAATGATTGGAGTATATAATTAAAACTATGGCAAAGAAAACTAAAAAAGAGTGGGTCGAATGGTTTAACTCGCTCGATGATGATGTCGAAATTGAGATTCAAATTGCGTGGATGACTGAATCCCACAATGGCAAATTGCAGAAAATTACAATTTATGCATAAAACGTTGCCAATAAATTTGGCTATGTCAAAATAATTTCGTATCTTTGTACCAAGTTAAACCTAAAAACAATAAAACTATTCATTATGGCAAGTTATAGAACAAACAAAGAGATTATCACAGAGTTTTGTGAGAAGCACCTCGCAACCCATACCGATTGGACTGGAACACGAGTAGAGACAAAAAATAAGTGTAATAGCGTTGAGGAGTTTGTAAACAAACTTATGCAACATATCGAAGACAATCACGGCAAATGTTAAGTCTAAACAACTATGGCAAAAGGCAAATATGAACTCCATATCTATTGGGACGATGGTGTTACCATAGAATGCAGGTATTTCGGCAAGAGAAAGGATGCTGAATCCTATGCAAAGGCAAATGGAGTTGCAAACTACAAGATAACCAAAGAATTTTAAGTAATATGATATACGCATTAAGAGGTGACATCCTACAAGCATTTCAAGACTATGCGGACAGCATAAAGGCTCTGGATGCAAAACTGAACACCAGTGCTGATGGGTGGAAATTTGCAAGGAAAAACAAAAAAAGTAAGTAAGCGTTTGGTCAATCCAAAATAATTTCGTATCTTTGCACCAAATTTAGACAACTATGGAAACGTATTACGAAGTTACTTATACCGACAAGCAAGGGAACAACAAGAGATACACACGTGACACGGTAGAACGTGGGCATTATCTTTACAAGAGCCTTTTGAGTGACGGAATGGAGAACGTTGTATTGAGAGAGGTATCAGCCAACGGAATTGCCCAATTGCGACCCTATACACCATCGAAGGTGAAGGAACAACCAAAAGAAGAACAGCCAAAGGTTGAGAATAAGCCAAATACGTGGTTTGAAATGGTTTGGGGCATCTCCGAAGAAGAATACAACGAGTGTGTTGACAGGTTTGCAAATCTGCACGGAACAACGAAGGAAAATTGGGGGTTGTAGAAAAAAAAAACAACCCATTTTTTTGGTCAATTCAAATATTTATAGTATCTTTGTATTCAATAACTTAAAACATACAACTATGAGAAAAATTATTTATTGTGTTTTGGCAATGTTGTTTGTTACTATTTCAGTACAAGCACAAGAGAATGAGAACAAAGAGTACGATGTCTATGCTCTTCTTGTTGGTACACAAAAGATGATTGGCAACAAGGTGACCATTACCATCGACTATGGTCAAGCAACAACATTCTTTGAAAACACTGCACGGACTATGCAAGTAATAGACAAAGATGGTAACGCAACTAAATTCAACTCTATCATAGATGCGTGTAATTATATGTCCTCGAAGGGTTGGGTTTATGTCAATGCTTATTCTGCATCAAGTAAACAAGGAATCTGCTATCATTATCTATTCAAGAAACGAGGTAGTGCTACATTTGATGTACAAGCAGATTTAGGTGTGCGAGGAAAGAAAACCAAGCAGAAGAAAGAGTCTATGGTAATAGATGATATGTACATTGAATTTGAGTAAAAAGAATAAATAAAATATTAACTAAAAACAAAGAAACTATTTATCCATAAATGGATTTAGGTTTAATGTTCAGTCCACTCGGTTCGTGAGAATAGAGTGGATTTTTTTTTGTGATTTATTTGGTCAGTCCAAACTTTTATAGTATCTTTGCACCAGAATAACAATTAAAATGAATTGATTTATGTGGCTAATAAAGAATCATAAGACGGGAAAGTATTATAAGACGAAGTACCGAATTGCCAATGACACCTTGCGTATGTTGCACTCGCTTCCATTCATAAAGGCTGGAGTAATAACTAACGAAGAGTCTTTGTCAAGACGTAAATGTGTTGATAAGTGGGACTTTATTGAGGAAGTTATGCATTTTGATGGTAGGAGAAATACTTGGATGCGTGATTGTGAGTGGTTTACGTGGTTGGTTGTAATTTCCTAAATTTTGATATAATAATGAAAAAGATAAACGCAAATAGTGTCCGTTTGGAAACAAGAAAAAAAGTCGCAAAGGAATACACGGACAAAATAGAACGAAAGGAAAAGGAGTTTGATAACCTTTGGGACAAGTATATCAAGGTATTAGATAAAAATGCAGCATTGTCAAATGAAAATGAGAAATTAAAGGAAGAAAATCGTGCATTGTCTGAATGGAAAGATAGGCTTCTTGAATATATGGATTTGTCTGGCGATGAACGTAAGGAAATGTTTAGAAGCGAACAACTTAAACGTAAAGCAGACGAAGCACTTGACAGGTTTCTTTCAAGTCCGTATTTGTCAATGCTTTTTTCTTAGGTTTCTTGGCATTTATTAACTAATAATATTTGGTCAATTCAAAACAATGTAGTATCTTTGCACCAAGTTAAACCTAAAACAATACGAATATGAGAGCAAAGGAAATCTTAAAGCATTATCGAGAGAATGGTGGTCTTCGTTGTAAGAATTGGTCTCTTGATGAAATTAAGCAAGAGGTGAAGTCCACCTTTGGCAAAGAACAAGTCGTTTCACGCCAACTATGCTTTTTGCTTAAAAGGGAAGCAGAAATTTTTCAGCGATAAATCCACAAAAAGAAGAAAAGTTATCAAAGCATTTGGTCAATCCAAAACTTTTTACTATCTTTGTACCAAGTTAAACCTAAAACAATACAACTATGAGAAAAGAAATGACAAGAGAGGACATTATCCCAATGGAGCAAATAACCAATTTGTTGGAACGTCCCTTGAGAAGTATCGATGATTCGTTGAAGATTGAAGAGTATGAAATCACGGCACGGAGTGAGTTCAATAAGGTAATGTACCTTGTCTATGAGGGACAACTCCGTCAGTTCAAGATTAAGAAGGGTATTAAATTCCCCTTCAATTGGCATTGCAAGTTTACCAAATATGGTGAGGGATTTAGCAGGGAAATAAGAAATATCCTCATCATTGAGGTAGCAGGAATTGGCGAACTTGCAGTAGATGCACGAATGTGGGGGAATTCCTTTGATTTCTGCATCTATGATAGCATAGATGATTTCAAGGCAGACAATGGTAGGGCGTTGCGCAGAGAATACGTAATTGATAGGATGCAAGTCATCTATGCCAACGTGGGTACACTTGGTAGTGTGGGAAACAAGTATTTGTATCGTTACACTTGGGATGGCACAAGGGCGGTGCAATACTCTCTAAAGGAAAACGTATCATTGTTCTTTACCTATGATGCAAAAGAGTTTGACAACCAAATGAACGGCGGATGGTATGATGGTTATACCACAAAGGAAGAATGCGAGAAGGACAATGCCATTCAAGTGGCGGTCTTTGCAGAGGAAGATAAAGAAAAGGAAGATGAGACGCAGAACGTGGTTGTAAGATGCAACATTGAGATTAATGGGGTAATCTACGATATTGTGGATGAGGAAACCCTTGCAAAGATAAAAAAATTGCTGAATTACTGAAAATAATTGCTGAAAAGTTTGGTGGTATAGAGATTTTTTCGTAACTTTGTACCATCAAACTTAAAACAATAACAACTATGAAGAATTTTAATGTAACATTGCTTGTTGGTTTGACCCACGTTATATCCAATGTAACGGCAGAGAATGAAGAACAAGCAAAGAAACTTGCAAGGGAAAGCATAAAGGTTAGTGACGTTGAAGAAGTGCGAAGAATCCTTTGCCATAACCCAAGCCATAACAAGGATTTGGTAGCCTTGATGAATGGCATCGTGGTTGAGAGTATTCAGAGCAACCCTTTATACGAACGTGATTTCCGAACAATTTGTGAAGCATTGGCTTCAAGGGACTTTGACGAACTTGCAACCTATTTTGAGGATAGCCGACAACTTTTGGAAGAGTTAGGCGAAACAAAGTTGAGCGATACAACGATTGACGTATTGTTGAACAACGTTTGTGACGATGTTGACCTTGCGCAAATTATCTTGTTTGTGTGCCGAAATTCCTTGGAAGAACAAGATTGGAAGGCAATTTCAAATGTTCTTGCATAAAAGTCATTGAAAAGTTTGGTGGTGTGGAGATTTTTTAGTATCTTTGCACCATCAAACATTAAAACAATAAGACTATGAAAAAGTATAATTATTTCCACGTTGCTACTCCTTATGAGGCGGAAAACTTTGGTGACTATCACGATGCACTAAAGTTCTATGGGCAAAGCGAAAAGCCATCTACCCTATATGGGGTCATTGTGGAGACAAATGATTATGTTTGCATTAAGTCTAAATAGAATTTGAGGATTGACTATGACCAACAAGCAAAGAAAAACAATGATTGAGCAATGGGTCACTAAGTTAAACCCTAAAGCCATCCTCCGTGCTGCCGATGCCCGATGTGGGGCAAGGTATGCCGTATATGTGGTAGAGAAGCCAGGAGAGTTCGGGACAAGATGCACCGACTATCTGCCTTTGGAGCAACTGGAGCAATATCTATTGGGCGTATTCAATGCCAGTGAGTTTAACAAACTGATTGGAAATAACCTATGAGCACACTGATTAATTTCTTGATTGTAATAACATTAATCCCAACGATACTCATTGTGAGTTTTTGGTGTGCTGGGATTATCGTTAGGATTGGGGGATATATCGTGGAACTAATAAGGAGTTATAAGGATTCCATAAAAAAGTGAGGTGATTATTTGGTCACCTCATTTTTTTGTAGTATCTTTGTACCATCAAACAACAAATAAATAACACTATGGAAAAATTTCATTCAGCAAAGGAATTAGATTTCTATTCCATCGAAATGGATGAGAATGGGAATAAGCGAATCCACATTCTTGGTTACACCTACAAGGAAGACCAATGGAAATTGGTAGATGTTTGCTGGTTCATAGAGTCATTGGATGACTTTGTAAAATACCTCCATGATGGAGAGTGGTCAGTTTCGGAGCAGATAAGCGAGCATAAGCAATATATCCGTGACTGCACCGAAGAAGAGATACTTTATATTATCAATCACTATTTCGATGGTAATGCTCCAGACCAAATTCTACCATACGAGGAGATAACTATTGACACACCTTGTGGGAACTATGTTTGTTAATCTACTCTCTATACATAATGTAAGTTAAACAATTGTAAGTCGGTTGGTTCGTGAGAATAGACCGATTTTTTTTTTATCTCATAATTAAAAATAAATCCATTTTTATTTGGTCAATTCAAAATAATATCGTACCTTTGCACCGAAGTTAAACCTAAAACAACAACACTATGACAAAAGAACAAGCATTTGAGGAGATTGAGAAAATCAAGGCAATGAGCAATAGCCAAGCAATTACACTTGGTAAGTCAATGATTAACGAAATCCTTTCAAAGGCAAAGGACGGATGGTTTCGTATTACCAATAGCAGAAGGGTAGAAAATCATTGGAACTCCTTTGTTGATGGTGTGTACAAGGGCAGTAAGGGTGGCATCTTCGTTGATGTGTATGTGCAAGATGATAGCACGGACACCAATGTAGGTGAATACTTTAACACGTTCTTCAGCGATGATAGGAGAGATGTGGAAGTCCGTAGCAATTGTGGCAAGGCAAGGTATGACTACAATGAACGAGCAGATGTGATGCGCTCCATCCTCATTGACTATCTCTATTGGGACATCATTGACCGAGAGGAAAGGGAACGCAAGCAAAAGGTGGCAACTCTCTTCAAGAACACTTTGGTAAACCCCATCTTAAACGAGTTCTATGAGTATTACGGACTCAAATACAAATATAGCACTTGGGCATACGGGGGCAAGTCAAGAGAGTATGAAGCATACCTCTATGCCAAAAAGGCATTGGAGAAATACACCCAAGAGAATGCCGATGAGTTGCTTGGCAAGAGTGATGAGGAACTCACAAAAATCTATCGCAAGTTCTTCGGTCAAGCAATGGATGAATACTTTAAGAACAACTGAAAACACATGATAAAAGATAATTTTACGCAAGCATCGATGGTCTGGGAAGATAGTCGATGCTATTTCTTTTTAAAATAAATTCATTTTTGTTTGGTCAATCCAGATTTTTATTGTATCTTTGCACCAACAAAATACTACAACTATGAGTAAGACACAAGACTACATCAAGGAAGGGTTTGAACACCTTTCAAAGGCAAACATCGCAATGCTCAATGCCATTGTGAATGAGGTAAAGGAAAAGGGTGTCGTAGTCTATGAGGACTATGTTGAACCAGAGAAAAGGTATATCAAATACAATGAGGACGGAGACCTCGCAATGTGTGATGAGTGTGACAATTCGCTTGTCCTTGTAGAGGATTTAAGTGCCGATGACCTTTATGGTATATGTATACAAATTGCTGAATTTTAACCAATGAAAATAACAAGACTATGAGAAAGCCAACAAAAGAAATATTGGAAAAGTTTTCCACGGAGAATTTAAAACGCATAGCACACGAGTTCTTTAAGTCGGATAGGCTTAACTTTGAATTTGTTCAAGATGTGCTATCCTACGAGAACATTTTTGACGTGGAACTTTTCTACCGAGAGTTCCTAATCGAGAAAATCATCGACGAGGTGTCCTTTGAGGAACTTGTTGAAAGTGGATGGTGCTTTGGCGATGAAATGGAAGATGAGGAAGAAGACAACAACCAAGCCTATGTCAAAGTCCCAAAGGAACTGATGGATAAGGTGTCTGCCTTGTGTGATGTTATTGACGCTGGGTGCGACACAATTGGAAAGGTCGCAAAGGACATTCGTGGAGAAATCGACAAGGGACTTGATTTCCTTTAATACTTAAATAAGTACAAAGGGGCTATTCTCGCACGGGTGAGGATTCACACAACCAGACAAGACATGCTCTTTGTTTAATTTTTGTTTCATTGAAAGGTGGACACATTCGACGGGATGTGTCCATTTTATTTGTCCAGTTTTCTGGCTTAAAAACAAGACAAAAAAAAATGCGAACAACCATTCATAATGAAATGACTGGTCATTCGCATCAGTGATGTTTAATTAAATGTATGGATTAATTCCCCTTATATATCATGTCTTGATATTGATGTTATTACTGGCTTTGCCTTCCGGCCTTTGCTCCATCCCAGCAATTATCCTGAACCCCTTACTAAGTTCCTTCAGGCCTTACATTATCCTGACATGTGACACACCAAGGCCATGTATCTTGGCATGAATACTCAAATAAGTACAAATGTGGTTGGGACATCATCAAGACATCCCAACCCCATCACAGTCTCTATTTCATAAATGCCCTGCGCATCTTTGCCACTGCGCCTTGGCATATCTGTCTTACCCTTTCATCGGAGATACCCAACTCACAACCGATGGTTGCACAACTCTCTGGAACATCAGTGCCAATTCCGAAGAACCTTGCCACAATGGTTTTTTCCCTCTCGTCAAGAATGTTCATCATCCTTGCGACCTTTTCGTTCCTTTCCTCATTGTCCTCATTAACCGCAATCAGGAAATCGATTCTCTCACAGCCATCATCCCCAATTCTGTCATTCAAGGATATGTTTGTGCCACCTTGTTGTGCGTGGTGAGGTCTGCGCACCACTCTGCTCTTTTCCTCTATTGCCAACACAATATACTTGCGTATGAATGGCGTTGCGTGTGTGGCAAAGGTGTAACCAAGAGAGGGGTCAAAGGTCTTGCTTGCCATGATAAGACCAATGTTGCCTTCTTGTATCAAATCCTCAATGGGCATTGCCCAAGAGTACAAATTGGCAATAGACACGACCAATTTAAGATTATCCTCAATGAGGTTTCCTGTCTGCTTGATTTTCTTCAAGGATGCGATATAACTCTGCGCTCCCTTAATTGTCTTTGTTTGTGCTCCTTGAACACCGAAATACTTTTTAATCATTTCTACACATATTTTAAGTTAAACATCTACCCATAGTATTACAAACATCGTGCCAAAACAAGCACTTTGCCAAACTGTCAGTCAAATTGACACAATGACAGGAAATCTGCCATACGCACACACACGCATAGTGTATCAATACAAGACACACACGCATATAGTGTGAAAAACCATCATAATTTCATTCTAACGGCACGAAACATCGTTTGCTGTATCAATGACCACGAAGATACCTTAAACGCAACACAAGCGATTTCTATGGGCAAAGAAAGGATAGTCCTGGATGAATAAGGGGCAAAAAAAAAAGGGCTGAGGCGAACCCCATCCCTTTCGTGCCGTTCCTCTTATGCGAG